>WNFW01000510.1_pt1 | contig 42201 bp, 40 predicted proteins | sample 5400131 | NCBI WGS metagenome assembly WNFW01 (sample SAMN13153362, study PRJNA577476) | soil metagenome | isolation source: 20 cm soil or saprolite under grassland replicate 1 | place: USA:California | collected 2016-06-15
TACAAGAAGGCCCGGATGAACCAAGCAGAAGCGACCGGGCGCCTGTATGAAAGTACCGAGATTCTGCGCCAGGCATGGTCAGAAAAGCCGGTGAACTTTAAAGGCGAGTTCTTCAATTATGAGAACGTCCCGGTTTTGCCCAAGCCCGTGCAGCGGCCTCATCCGCCTCTCTGGGTCGGCTGCGCCCGCTCCGAAGAGTCTTTTCGCTGGACTGGGAAAAACGGGTTCCATCTGATGACCCTTCCCTACCTCTATCGCGAGCCTGATTTGTTGCCTCGACTCGTGAAGACTTACCGTCGAGCTCTGGCCGAGGCCGGCCATGATTTCACGCAAACCGAAGTCCTCGGCAAGTTTCATATCTATGTATCGAGCAGTTTAGACAAAGCAGTCGAAGAAGCGGATCCCTATCTTATGAAGTACTTCGATATCCATAGAGCCGCGGACCCGGATCGTAAGGAGATGGGTTTGCTGACCGTGCGAGACACCAAAACCCAGTTGACGCAGGGATTCGTGATTGCCGGCGATCCGCAGCGTTGTGTTGACACGATTCAAAGATGGCGCGAGGAAGTGGGTCTCACGACCATCTCCGGCACTTTTTATTTCGGCGGCATGCCGCAAGAAATGGCGATGAAGAATATCCGGCTGTTCGCGGAGCGCGTGATGCCGGAGTTGAAGTAAGCGCCCGAGCAAAAATGCCAGAACAGCCGGGCAGTTCAAACGGTTCAAGCTGTTCAAACCGTTCAAGTTGTCCGCTTCGGTTGAGACCTTTTGGTCGGGCTAAAGAGGGTTCCTAAACTATCCACGTGAAATTTAATCGCGCAATTGCGGTACGTCGTTCAGGACGAGTGACCGCTGGAACGGATTGAACTGGTTGAACGTCTCGAACGCTTGAGTCAGCAGGTTCAGCGTGCCGGTAGGTAGGAAAAATCGAAGACTTGATTTACCGGAACCTCCTTGGTGATTCCCTCGGCTTGGCTGCTGTCGCGGATGGTGTCGGCTGCCAGAGCTGCATCGACCCTGCCGTCCGGGGTCTCGGCTCTCTTGTGATAGTCGTAGATTTTCGCAACCAGTTCTTCGTCGTTCATTTGGACAAAGCGTCTAAGGATCGCCACGGTCGCGGCCTTATTATCTTTTGCGAATGCCCGGGCACGGGTCAGGGCGCGGAGCATGCGCCGGACCTGATCGGGTGAGCGTTCCAAAGTTTCCTTCATCGTCACGATGCCCGTGCTGGGAATCCGCACGAAATTACCAGCAAATCCCAAGTTTTTTAGCCCCTCGCGATAGGCGAGAAAATTATGCGGCGGGTTGAGCAAGCCGGCAGCGATCCGTTTTGACTGTAGTGAGGCGAGCATCGCGCCCTGGCCTCCGACGGTGATGAAGGTCGCCTGCGAGGGCTCCATTCCCGATTGGGCGAAGATGCGGCGCATGGTGACGTCGTGTAATCCGCCCCGCGAAGAGATCCCGATTAACTTCCCCTTCAAGTCCGCAATCGAACCGATCTCCGGAGTGCCGACGAGATCCAGTAGCACCCGATCGACAAAGCACATGACGACGCGAGTATTGATGCCGCGGATGTTCGCGACCACGCCCGAGGTGATCGTCGTCGCGTATTGGATGTCGCCGGCCAGAAGCACCTTGATGTTGAGGGCGGCGGGCATGAGCACCATCTCAACGTTCAGCCCTTCTTTTTGAAAGAATCCTCGTTCCTTGGCGACCGCCAGCGGCATCATGGTTACAGTGAGCGACGGGATGCCGATCTTGACGTTCTCGGCGGTGGCGTTGCCGACTGAATTTAAGGCCAAGAGTATGAAGAGAATCGTAATGGATGTTAAATGTCTGCAAAGCATTTCAATCCAGTGAATAGAGCCGGCGCGCGTTGTCGTTGAGGATCTTGCGCTTGGATGTATCGCTAAGATCTCGATTGTCGATGATCGGCTGGGAAGCGCCGGGAAAGCGGCTATCGAAGTGGCTGTAGTCGGAGGCGAAGACGATCCAATCGTCGCCGATCGTTTCGATGACGTGCGCGATCTCGGGCTCATCGGCCTCGCATGAAAAGTATAGCTGTCCTCGCTTCAGTAGCTCACTCGGTTCCGTTTGGAGAGCCGGCACCTGATTGCCCAGCACTTCATAATGTTCGTTCAAGCGGTAAAGCCAATAAGGCAGCCAGCCGCAGCCCGATTCCAAAAACACAAAGCGCAGCTTCAGGAAACGATCCAGCAATCCTTCCCCCATGATTACCGAGAGAGCGATCATCTGCTCGAAGGTGTGCCCGAAAAGGTGCGAATAAAAAAACTTGTCCACACGCAAGGTGCCGGTCGCCTCGGAACCATAGCGTCCCAGGAACATGTGGACACAAATCGGAACGTTGAGGCGTTCGGCCTCTTCATAGATGGGAAAGAAGTAGGGGTCGCCCATGTGCCGTCCGCGCAGATTAGGCAAGAAAGAGACGCCGACGAACCCTAACTCGGTTACGGTGCGCCTGAGTTCCGCCACCGCGGCTGAAACATCTTGCTGTGGCAGCACCGCCGTCCCCTTGAGACGGGCGGGATTTTCCGAGCAATACTCCGCCACCCAGGTGTTGCGCGCGCGCGCCAGTTCGGTCGCAAAGGCGGCGTCTTCAAGCGCCGGAATGCTGCCCCCAATCCCGCCGCCGAAGAGCACGGCGATGTCGATTCCCTCGCTGTCCATATCAATGAGCCGTGCTTTGGGATCTTTCATTCCTTCACGTCTGGGATGTGAACGGCGATAGGGTCCTCCGACGCCGAGACCAAATCCGGTTGGTTTCGGCCATGGTTTGCCTTCGAGCGTCATGCGCAAGTGGCTGTCGCTCGCCAGACGCTCCTCCGGAGCCATCGCTCGATATTTTTCGGACACTCGTTTTTTCCAGTTGATGTGGACTTCTTCAAGATGGCCATCGGCATCGACGGTCGGAAATTTGTCGCTCATGGCGTTTTCCTCATCGGGATCAACTCGTGATCCAAGTTAAATGCAACCATGAATGGGTCAAGTGTCCAGCGTGGTCGGGGAAAAAAGATTTTCGCTGCGAGCGAGTTTTTGCGTCAGACCGCCTTCCCACGAAATGCGGAAGAGAAGTTCCAACATTTCCTGGTTTTGTTTGATGCCGTACGGATAGGGATCGTCGCCGAAAAGGCCGGCTTGGCTCGCCGCGTCGCTGCCGCCAAAATACAAATAGGCTGAGCTCCACCGTTTAGCTCTTTCGTAAGCCGCCAGCTTCGCTTCCTGGAAAAGCTTGAAAAGCTCCAGCGCAACCCAGGGATGCTCTTCGAGCAAACGGCTTTGCACGGCGATGGTGTGATTTGCCGGAACGATTTTAGTTTTCTCGAAATAATCGATGACTACCCGGCGGCCGCCGTCCGCCAACAGCTTGCGCAGCCGCGGGTTGCCCGAGATAGGCGTGCCCCCATAGCGATCGATATTGCCGAAGGTTTGAAGTTTCGGATCGTGGCGCGGCTCGAAACCATAGGCCGCATCCAACTCGCCGCAGTCGAGCATGCGATCAAAAGTTTGTTCCTCGCCGAGCCAGGTGAGCGAAACACCGACCGGCGGAGTCTTGTCGAATCCTAATATCGCCCCGTGACTGAACTGCTTCGTCCGGCCGACATACCAGGAGACATCCGCCGGCTCGATGCCACAAAGCTCTTTAAGGAAAGAGCGGAACCACAGCGCCGCCGTCATGACATAATCCGGGACGCCCACGCGTTTCCCGCGCAGGTCGGCGAGGCCGCGAATTCCCATCTCGCTGTTTACAAACAACCCGAGCCACACGAACGCCTTGGAGGGAAATACCGGCAGGGCGGTCCACCGCCACCGGCTGCCATCGCCGCGCTCTTTGGTGATGATCAACTCGGAGAGCGACATCTCGAAAACATCGAACTCGTCGTACTTGAGATTGCGGTAGAAAAGCTCGGGCGGCGTGGTGACCACAAATTGCAGGTTTAAAAGCTTCGACGTAACGGTGCCGTCGATGAGCGGCTCAAAGCGGGGATTTTTGGTGCAGGCCACGGTCAGATTCAGCATCTTTCAATTGCTCCTCATCACTTGTCCTTGATTCTAAATACGATGGCTGACAACAGGCGTCAAACGCCTGGTTCGATGCCGGTCGTCGCAAATGGGACGCGAGTCCATTTCATATCGTCAGGTTAGTTCACGCGGCTTACCGCGTAAAAGGTACCCACACACCTCAAAGCCGTCATTCCCGAATGCCTCTATCGGGAATCCAGGTGAAGTAAAAGTGGGCCCCCAATGACATCATTCGGGGGTGACAACCAAAGTTTCAAGAATATTTGTTGTTAGCGAAATTTGCTGCGGCGAATTCATCTCTTTGATTGGACTTTGCCGACACACTCAGGTATGAGGAAGTCGATGAATATCCAACAGCGGAGGCGAAGATGAAAATTTGTCATTACAACGACCATCAAGCAGGAGTCATCGTCGCCGACAAGGTGTACAACGTCGGCGAGGCGTTGATCAAAGCCGGTCTGGCGCGAAACGGTTACACGATGCTCGAGATCATTGACGCGCTGGCCAATAATCCTCAGGCGCCGCAGATCGCGCGCGACGCGTCCCAAAGCGCGGGCGCTGTTCCGCTGAGTTCCGTGAAACTCTTAGCGCCGATCACCAATCCCGGATCACTCTGGGCCGCGGCGGCCAATTACCGGGCGCACCAAGAAGAAATGAAAACCCGCATGGGTAACGCGGGCCGGGAGAGCAAGAGCAAGGATGAGCTGATGGCGGAGTTCTTCCTCAAGCCGACCTCGTCCATTATCGGACCCAACGACACGGTCATTTTGCCGAAGATTTCAAAGCTCGTCGATTTCGAGTGCGAACTCTGCGCCGTGATCGGCAAGCGGGCCCGGAAAGTGACTGAGGATCAAGCGCTCGATTACGTTTTCGGTTACCTGATGTGCTGGGACATCAGCCAGCGGGATCCTTGGGGGCGCGGCATGCACAATACACGAAACATTCGAAAGGGTTTTGACACGTTCAGCGGTCTGGGGCCATGGATCGTGACCAAGGACGAAATCGGCGAGCCGCAAAATCTCACGATCAAAGTACTGCAGAACGGCAAAGAGGTCATGACCGCGCACACCAGCGACATGATCTGCGGCCTGCGTGAACACATCCGCTTTCTGACGAGCTGCCTGACGTTGCGTCCGGGGGATCTTATCACGACCGGCACGCCCGCCGGCGTCAGCAAGCTTCAGGACGGCGATCACCTCGAGGGCACCATTGAAAAAATCGGCTCCATGGAGCTCAACGTTAAGGCCGAGGTGTAACAACCGCAGGAAGGAAAAACATTTATGCCCGCGGCGCCAAAAAATAATCCACCGTTGCGCAGGTTGCTTGGGCCGGGGCCGAGCGCGGTAAACCCGCGCGTGCTCGAGAGCCTGTCGCTTCCCGTGGTGGGTCACCTGGATCCCGCGTTTCTCCAGATCATGGACCAGAATATGGCTATGCTGCGGGAGGTTTTTCAGACCAAGAACCGGCTCGCATTGCCGATGTCCGGTACCGGTAGCGCCGGCATGGAAACCTGTTTCGTCAATCTCATCGAGCCCGGCGACGCCGTGCTCATCGGCGTCAACGGTTTTTTTGGCACGCGCATGGTGGATGTAGCTCAGCGCTGCGGCGCGCAGGTGGATACCGTGGAGGCACAGTGGGGCACGGCGCTCGATCCAGCGCAATTCCGCGCGGCGCTCGCCAAGAAGCATTACAAACTCGTTGCCATCGTGCATGCCGAGACCTCTACCGGTGTTCTCCAGCCTGTGGAGGAAGTATCCCGGCTGGTTCACGAGCACGATAGCCTATTGCTCGTCGATGCCGTAACCTCCCTTGGCGGCGCGCCGGTGAGAGTTGACGAGTGGGCGATTGACGTCTGTTATAGTTGCACGCAGAAATGCCTCAGCTGTCCGCCAGGCCTTTCGCCGGTGACCTTCAACGAGCGCGCGGTCGAGCTGGTACGAAAGCGGAAAACAAAAGTTCAGAGCTGGTATCTCGATTTATCAATGATCGAAAAGTACTGGGGCAGCGAGCGGGTCTACCACCACACGGCGCCCATTTCCATGAACTACGCCTTGCATGAAGCACTGCGCGTGGCCCTGGAAGAAGGATTAGAGGCGAGTTGGCAGCGCCATCGCGACGTTCATGGAGTTTTCGTTCGGGAGATGCGCAAGCTGGAGCTTGAACCGGCCGTCGCCGAATCCATCCGGGCGCCGATGATCAACGCCATACGCGTCCCTGAAAACGTCGATGATGCGAAAGTACGTCAGCGACTGTACGATGAGTTCAATATCGAGATCGGCTCGGGGTTGGGTCCACTCAAGGGTAAAATTTGGCGCGTCGGTTTAATGGGAGACGGGGCGAGAGTCGAAAACGTTGAACTGCTGGCCAAAGCCCTGCGGCAGTTAATCTGATTCGAGTCGATACGGATTTTTTAAGTCGGGTGGAAGAGATCTAAAACTGCGAGAGCTGGCGGTGTGTGAGGTCTATCTCAAACTACGGTTTTTGCGCTACTTCGATCGGCGTGACAAACTCCTTTCGTATGAAACCGGACAGCCCGCTATCATCCGAGCGCACTTCCAGCCATTCGCCCCGGCTGCTCAATAGGAAAACTTTCGTGCCGATCGTAAACTTTCCCAGTGACGTTGACGTGAAGTTTGGCTCTTTGCGCAAAGAGGTCGCGTACTTGATCCGATAGAGCGTCGCGGGAGACTTTGCCGCCGTAGTCGGCGCGGCTTTTTCGGGCGCCGCCGCTACAGTCTTGACGCCAGTCCCAACCGGTTTGAATCTTTGAGGGCTTTTACTCTGCTGGATCGCTTGCACGTTGCTCTTGGCCAAAACGTTTTTATCGCTGAATTGTGCTAGCGATTTTTCCCACTGAACCAAGGTCGTGATGTCCATTCCTTCGCGCACGAAGAGGAGTGGGCAATTGACCGTAAGGTTATCCGAGGTGATATCCTGAAACGACCATTTGGAAACCTCGGCAATGACCGCCTTCTTGAAATCTATATCGGTGATGCGCGATGCGATTTCTTTGACCTGTGAAACTTCGCCTGAGGGATTGACGTTAAACTGCAACGTCATGCCTCCCATCAAAGTCGGATCTTTCCCGCTCTCCGCCCGATAGAGTTCGCGAAGGCTCTGGAGTTGGCCGTCAAGCCGCGCAATCAGTTTGCGAGGGTCCGCGCTGCTATCATTGGCCGTTTTAACCCCAAAGCCGAGCTCTTGTGCGACAACCACAACGTTTCCCAGCGCCATGTTCCAGGCGCGACCGGGCTTTTTGGGTTCTCGCGCAACCGCGGTTCCGCCCGCCGGAGCTTCTTTTTCCGGCGACTTCGTCCCCGCCCCTAAACCGAAGACAATCAATCCAAGTCCAAAAACACAACCTAAGATGGCGATGATGGGTCTAACGCCCAATCGACCGCTGCTTCCCGCTGACCGGGTGTTCATGAAGATAGACCTCCGCGTAATTTGTTGACCTACGAATCTAGAGCAAGTCCCGTACCGTCAGCTAAGCAATTTTGAGACGCGCAATAGCCGTTTTGTTCGATTCAGGAACTTCAGAGCATTTATGCGCTGTTCTCCGCAATCAAGTGATTTCTAACGCCGGATCCGGAGGCAATCTTGTGCATCCATGTCATTCATGGCGCGCTGCGGTCCCTGGCACGACTCCGCACAGGTGCACATTTTTGACGAATTATCCCTTAGGGCAAACGTTTTTGTTTCAAAGCCACATCTCGATTGGAATTCGAAGAACCGGTCTTGTAGTCTGGTTTTCGCTTAATTGAGGAATGAGAATGATGGTCTTTAGATGGCTCTAACCTGTCGGCCTCCTCAGAGACCTCAAGCTGTTTTGGCTGCTGCTGGGCAAGTTGGCAAGTCTGACGGGGCCGCTCGTTCCCGAATCTGTCTATCGGTGAAACCATTTCCCAACACGCTCCACATCCTTAATGCCACCAATCAAGAATACGATCACCGCGATTGGAAGAGTAAGCAGAGCCCACACATCCCACAAGAGGACGTGATCTTCGCCAATGAAACCTATCGTATCGAGGAGCTGAGAGACGAGCATGGGCCCGATAGAAACCCCAAGTGCGGCGCTGCCGAATATTGAGCCCCAGGGTCTATACTGAGTTGCAGACCCACTGCTAGTCGGTCCCAGATGCTTGGCTGCGTCTTGGAAAAACGCACAACGTTTTCGGATCTCATCTTCGAGCCAGCTTTTTCGATCGGTAGGACCGTCGGCGTCGGGCCACTGGCGCGCCGCGAGTAACTGCTGAAGCGTATAGGTGGAATAGTCTGGCTCAGGTGTCATTGGTTACAGCCCAATTTATGGACGCAAATGAAACCTCGCTGTGGTCCTCGAGAGATGCGCAAGGAACATACCAATCAAGAATCTCAGGTAGTCAATGTGTGACAAGAACGATAACCGGCCGTCTTTAAAAAGAAAACTACAGCCGGAAAAACGGAGGAAGATTCTTACAGGTGCACCAAAGTGAACAAAAAAGTCAGCTCGTCATTACGCCATTCATACGAAAGATCTCAAGCAAAGTGCCTGATCAGTTCGTTATATCGAGGTGCCTATTCTCCTGCTGAGAAAACATGAACGCGGTTCGGACGTTTCTGCCGGAAAGGCTGGTCCATATCCTTGCGTCGGCTAGTCGGGCCAGCGGGGGCTCGTCGTCTCGATCCGCCAGACGGGCCCCATCGTAAAGAGTTGGCCCTCAAACCTCACGAACGCCGGCACTTCATCATTGACGATCCAGGCGTGGGAGTCCGGCGGCACACGTCCCAACAAGGTGGCGAAGAGCTTGAGCCAGCTCCCGAGCCTGGGCCTGAGCACGTAGTGGGTTGCGGTTTTTGCGAGTTCCCCCGTCACTACCTTACGCTCGCCCGCCGGTGCCAGCTCCAGCTGGATGAGGCGGGGCGTGGGGGTGAAGGCGACGATGTGGACGGTTTCGCTCGCTCCCTGGGGGAGGTTCTTCGCGACCGTGATGACCATGCCGTTGTAGACGTCGGGCGGCAGTTCGAGCGTGCCATCGAGCACCTCCTCCCGCCCGTCTTTGCGGGCCTTGGTGTTCACGCGGTACTTTCCGGAGGCTCGCTCCAGTGAGACCTCGGCGTCCTCGGAAAACGCGGGTCCGCGCCGCACCAACCGGTAGCTCTGCATGGTAAAAACGCGCTGCTGGGTAAACACCACCCTCTCGTCGAATACCGAACCGTCCTTGAAGCGGAATACCATGCGGCTCTCGACCTGTCCGCGCCGGTCAACTTGGAGGAGATCGCCCGACGCAATGAGGACGCCGTCGGCCGTGCGAAGCACAAGGAAACCGTGGGTGACGCCCTCGACGAAGCGCACCGAGACCGGGGCCGCCGAGGCCGGGCGCAACCATAGCAGGACCGTCACGAGAACCAGCGAGCAGAGCGGCACCGCCCTCGGGAACGACTTGACGGTGGAGCAGGAGATGTGTTTCACGACGGGGCCGCCTTCCTGCATTGTGCCATGGCCGGTTGCGGGGTCTCTTCCAGTCGCCTTCGATTCGAGATGGCGCTACTTCCATTTAGCCAGTCGCGTCAGACAGGCGAGGCAAATTGTGTCAGCCTTGCCTAACTCTACTAACATTATCATCTGATCCCCTATGCGTCATCATCGGCGCTTTCATGCAATCGGATTGCTCTGCCACGCGAGCCGGACGATTCGGGGTCGTATCTGAGCAGTTATTGACGCCGGTCAATTAAAATCCGAGGATTTCACCGACCGGACTATTATTGCCGACTTGAGAGCGAAGGGTTCATTGCAAGATTATACGGAGGACGGTAGGACCAGGAGCTTCATGCTTGATTGAAGGCTAAAGCTCGCGGACTCCCTGTAGTAACAGCGGTTAACAGTTCAAGCTATCCCCAAACCTGGTGAGCCGTCTCGACGATGCGATCAAACTTCCGCCACATATCTTCTTCCCCCATCACCTTGGAATCGATACCGCCGAAGCCGCACTGCGGGCTGAGTGCCAGCTGTTCAAGGGGCAGATGGCGAGAAGCCTGATCGATCCGCCGCTTGAGTTCGTCGAGCTGTTCAATATCAGAACTCTTGGTCGTGACGAGACCCAAGACGATAACCTTATCCTTCGGAGCCAGTCTCAAGGGCTCAAAACTTCCGGCCCGCTCGCTGTCGTACTCCAGCAGCAGCCGGTGATGTTTGAGGCTATTGAATAGCCTTTCAGCGATGGCATCGTAGTGACCTTCGCGGTGCCATTGCGCTACGAGTTTCCCTGTATTCGGATCGATGGTACGCGCATTGCCGCGGCAAATGTGAATGCCAAAAGTTACGTCGGGGAAGCCTTCAATGAGAGCATTATCCGCCTCGATGGAACGCTGAAGATTTCGCTCGGGATCTTCGCCGCGCGAGCGCATTCGCTCAAGGGAAACTTGATCGACATAGGCCGTGTAGCCCGGAGCGTCGATCTGAATATAGCGGCAGCCCGCCTCAACCAACGCCGCAATCATCCGGCGTTCGATGGCGACGACATCGGCGACGAAATCGTCCAAATCTTTATAGACGGCCTTCGACGCTTCCCATTTGAAACGCTGGGCGATGCGGTCGGGGCCGATTAGCGTTACCTTGACGAGTTTGGTCGCGACACTTTGTGCGAAGCGGAACTCTTCCAAGGGTAAGTTGCGTACTAGCTTCAAACGTTCAGCGGCGGGTCGCCGCGTGACGATGGCCGGGCCGGCCTCCTCGAAATTTTGCTCCGCTCGTGCATGCGGCGCGAGGTTGAGATCGCGCTTCTCATAATAAAGCGATACGTTCTTCGGCACGTCGAAACCTGAAACGGATTCGGAAAAGCTTTCCTGGAAACTATGGCGGCGGAATTCGCCGTCCGTGACGACGGGAAGGCCGTGTGCTTCTTGTCTCCGGATCACATCACGGATGGCATCGTCTTGGGCTCTCGCCAACTCGTCTCGCGAGGCTTGTCCACGATCGTAGCGGGCGAACGCTTGTCTCAATTTCTGAGGTCGAACCAGGCTGCCGATATGATCGATCCGCAATCGTTTCAAATCGTTCATTGACGGTGAATTCATCGACATTCCCTGCGTAGGCTACAACCGGGATCGCTAGACGAAATGCACGAATATGGAGTTGGCGACCATCAGGCCGCGGCGAGTGAGGCGGAGGCGATCATCGTTTTTCTCCATGTATCCTTCACTGATCCAGTCAGGCATTTGTGGATAGAATGTTACGGGATTTTGACCGAACCGCGCGGCGAATGCATCGAGTGAAATGCCGTCCGTGAGTCTCAGGCCGGAAAACATGAAGTCTCCCGCCGCCTTCATTATATCGGGTTGTTCTGTTTCCGCCACCGCTTGCCGGTTCCACGAAACCGCCTGTATATAACGGTTTGGCGCCTTCTCGTTCCACCACCGCCGGCCGTAGGATCCATCCGTTCTGTTTTTTTGGTAACTGTGCGCGCCGGCGCCGATGCCCAGGTAGTCGCCATCGGTCCAATAGTTGACGTTGTGGCGTGAGTGAAAACCAGGTCGCGCATAGTTGGAGATTTCGTAGCGCTCCAAACCGGCTTGGCGCAGCCGTTGCTCGATATGGTCTGCCATCTCGATCTCGTCTTCTTCGCTTAACAGCTGAATGCTGCCGCGTCGATACTCCTGATGAAACGGCGTCCCTTCTTCGATGGTGAGATTGTAGGCCGAGAGATGAGGCGACTGAAAGCTAAGGGCAGTTTCCAGGTCGGCTGCCAATTCTTGCAGGGTCTGGCTTGGGTTGGCGTAGATCAGGTCTAGATTAAAATTATCAAAGCCGGATTCCCTGACGACCGCCAGCGCCTCCTTGGCTTCATCGGCCGAGTGAACCCGTCCGAGGAACTTGAGCAAACGGGGTTGAAACGACTGAACTCCGATACTGATCCGATTCACGCCGCAGGCGCGGTAGCCGAAAAAATTCGCTCGCTCGACGGTCCCCGGGTTGGCTTCGAGCGTAATTTCGCATTCCGAAACAAGAGGCCATTGGGCCGCTACCCGTTCGAGAATCTTTCCAATACTTTCCGGGTGAAAAGTTGACGGTGTCCCTCCGCCGAAGAAGATGCTTTGAATCGGCCTGCCGCGCCAATCGTCAAGCCCTGCGTAACGACCGAGTTCTGCGATCAGTGCTGCGGTGTAAGATTTTTCTGGGATCTCCGCGACGACGTGCGAGTTGAAATCGCAGTAAGGGCACTTGCTGACGCAGTAGGGAATATGGATGTAGAGAGAAAAAGGCTCTGTATCGGCACGCATGCTGTTATCATCTTATTGACTGAGGAGACGTGGTGCAACACGAATGGACGCTTAGCTCATGAACATGGAGATAATAACGAGGAAGCTCGAGAGTAACGCGCTAAGCCGTGGCAATGGCTAGAACCGCAATACATCTCCATCCTTGAGGACTTTAAGGTGACGCTTTTCGAGACTTCGAAGATCCGCGATGATCTCGCCGCGGTATTCAGGTTTTAAATGGGTGACCAGAACCGGAACAGAGTTCATTCCAAGCTTGTCGATTTCTCGCTCCAGAGTTTGCGGGGTGAGGTGGCGACTCACGTCAGCAAGCTCTTGCAGCCGGTTGGGAAAAGAGGCTTCGAGGACAATCGCAGAGACCTTCTTGTGTTTGCGTGAAATGGACCAAACTTCGTCCGTTGGTCCGGTATCGCCGACGTGGAGCAACAGCGTTTTTTTATTTCCGATGAGGAAAGCGACGCTCGGTACGACGTGATTGACGGGGATTGCGGTCACAGAGTAAGCCCCGACTAATGAAGCTCTCCTCTTGGCCAATCGGCAAAGCTTCAGCACGGCAACGCGTTGGTTCGCATCGGTGATGCGGGTAAAGTCGGGCCAAATGTGGTTGTTAAAGAAGAACTTTTTCAGTCCGTCGATAACCTCGCGGGTGCTCCAAACGCGGATGCCTTTTTGGCATTTGCCGTAAAGGTTATCCGCTAAAGTGCCAAGGGCCATGACATGGTCCAGATGAGTGTGAGTGACGAGGATGTCGGTGATCTTTTGTTGCGCGCGCAAGCTAAGTGCGGCGGTTGCACTGCCGGCATCGATAAGAAGCGAGTCATCAATGAGGAACGACGACAAGTTATGGCCTGGAACCTGCCCTCCCGAACAACCTAGGACACGAAATTTCATTCAGCTACGCTCGCCATCAAGTCTAACGCGGAATGGCCTTTTTCGCTAACAGAAACACAGAAACGGCTAACTGGGTATGCGCTCTCATAAACGGATGTCTTGTAACTCAGAACCAGGACAGAGACAAGCTTTGGATGCAAAAAATATGGATTTCGACTGAGGCAGAAAATGGCGTTGTATTAGGCTAAAGGATTTCCATATTAAGTTTGAATTCACCCTATGCGGCTGTTATATTTTCCGCTTGGACGACGGAGAGATCGCATGTCGGTAGAAGAGCATAAGGCAAAGGGCAAAAGGAGCATCCACTGCTTCGTTGTCACCGTGAGCGACACGCGCGATGAGGCAACGGACACAAGTGGCCAGTTGATCAAGTCGATGCTCGCCGACGAGAATCACCGGCTGGCCGGTTATCGGATCGTCAAGGACGAGCCGGCCCAGATCGAATCACTTCTGGGTGAAGCATTGGCGGGGAGGGAGGTCGAGGCGGTTATCGTCAATGGCGGTACGGGCATTTCTCCCCGCGATGGCACTTATGAGGTGATCGTGAGGCTGCTCGACAAAAGGCTTGATGGCTTCGGTGAGATCTTTCGCTATTTGAGCTATCAAGACATCGGCTCCGCCGCCGTCATGAGCCGCGCGGTTGCCGGATCGGCTCAAGGCAAGGTTTTGATTTCTCTTCCCGGCTCGAGAGGGGCTGTCGGTTTGGCGATGGAAAAACTGATCTTGCCGGAGCTGCGACATATGGTCTCCCAGCTCCAGGGAAAATGAAAGTCAAGGTCAAATTCTTCGCGATTCTCAGAGAGCGCGCAGGGACCGCGGAGTTCACCAAGGAGATCAAGCAAGGCAGCACGGTGGCCGATCTGTGGGCGGCGTTGCAGCAAGATTATCCAAAGCTGGCGGTTCCCGGGATTCGTCTGCTCTACGCAGTCAATCGAGATTACGTGACGCCCGATCGCCTCCTCGAGGATTGCGATGAAGTCGTTTTCATTCCTCCGGTGAGCGGAGGGTAGAGATGTTTCGTGTTACCGATAAGCCGATCAAACTTCAGGAGCTGGTTGATTTCGTCACCGACCCCGAGGCCGGGGCGATCGCGACTTTCATCGGCACCACCCGCAACAACAATGAGGGGCGCAGAGTCATTGCGCTCGACTACGAAGCCTATCCGGAAATGGCCGAGAAGGAATTGGTTCGACTAGGCGAGGAAGCCAAGCAAAAATGGCCTATCTGCCGCATGGCCATCGTGCACAGAATAGGCCCGGTGCAGATCACTGAACCGAGCGTCATTATCGCCGTCTCCTCAGGCCATCGCGATGCCGCGTTCGCCGCTTGCCGCTTCGCCATCGAGGAGATCAAACGAACCGTGCCGATCTGGAAGAAGGAAATGTATGAAGGCGGAGAAATCTGGATCGGGACGCAGAGCGGCCAGCCTTTACCTCGCTCTTAGAAGCAGGAACGAGACAAATTTTGGATTTTAGATTGCCGATTTTCGATTGAATCCAAAGTCGAAAATCTAAAATCGGATGGGTTGTAAACTCTCCGGTCTCGGTCCAATCCAGAGTTGAAACTTTATCCTAACACCACTCCAGTGATAGTTAACAGGTACGCGATGGCTAGAAGCGCATACGCCACGCACGAAACTACAAGGCAGATCAGATTAAATTTCCCTGGCTGTGCGGCGACGGGCAGATGGCGCGGTAAGTAAACATGGTTGAGAAAGATCAGCGCGACCGAGAAAAGCACGGTGCCGACGAATCCGATGACGGCTGAAAGGAGGATCAGCGGGCCGGGCTCAGAAAAGCCCATGGTGGCCGAGGTAATGGCCGTGAGCAGGAATAAAAAGATCAGATACCACGATCGGACTGACACGGCCTGCGAACGAGGAAAGAATGCGTAAAGGCAATCCGTATGGATACGGCTTACGGCATCCACGGTGGCGAGCCAGGTGTCAGACAAAAACGCGGCAGCGATGATTAGAAACAATATCCTTCCAATCCAGCCCCAGCTGACTTCAAAAAATCGACTTTGCACCACGGCGAGTTCATAGCCACCTGGAAGAAGGCCCTTAGGAAACAGGAGCGCATAGGCCAGCAGACAGGTCATCAGAGTTGTGAGCAGATTGCCGCCGATACCGATACTGATGTCCCAGAAAAGGTAACGTCGCCAGCGGCGAACGTAAGCCAGCCCTTCGTCGTGGCCGGGTGTAAAACCGGAGGCGGGGATCGCTTCGGCCTTGCCGGTGATGGGCCCGGTGAGTCGGCCCATATAGTGCGCCATGCCTGATCCCTTATCGCGCACCCAGTAGGAATAAAAAAGCGTCCAAAATCCGCCCAATCCCGCAAAGGTGATCGCGGTCAACAATTTCGTTGCGTCATCTGGGTCCCAAGGCCGCGGCATCGGCCATTCCGGAATGAACAGTCCTTTGACGAACGCGGGCAGGGCGTGAAGCGCTTCCGTATTGGCGCTGGCCCAGAGAAGCCCCACAAGAGTGAGAAGCGCAACGCCCCACATGAATGTTTCGACCAGGCGATAGATCACCTTGCTCAGAAGTATGGCTGTTAAAAAAACGAACATAGAAAGGTAACCCCAGAAAAGAGTCTGCCCTCTGGCTGTCCAACCCGCAGGAAAATGGGTGAGGGCTGCCAACGATGTTCCTCCGGCAGCGGCAAAAGCGCCAAACCACAGAAAAGAGAGCGTCATCAGGATCCAGAGAAAGAACGCAAAATACCGGTTCAGGCGGATGAAGCCTTGAAAAATGCTTTCGCCGGTGAGGACCGTGTAGCGTCCGATTTCGTAAGTGACAGGAAACTGGAGCAGGCAAGCAGGAAGCAACAGAAAGAGAAATGACAGTCCGTACTTTGCAATAATATAGGGCCACCAAATCAGCTCGCCGCTCCCTTGAGCCAGGGCCATAAAAATGACGCCGGGTCCCAGCGCAGCCAACATGTTGGGAAGCGGGGGGAGGGGTGCTCTTTTGAACGGCGGTAGAATTCCCCAGGATGGGCTATCTGACATGCGATGAGGGCCTAGTCGATGCGATGGACAGCATCGTTGGGGAGCGATGAAAGAAAACTTTGCAAAGCGCGCTCAAGATAGTTGGGGTCTTTCGACTCCAAGGTGACCTTGACCTTGTACTCCGGAATGTCGAGCACGGGATAAGAGCCTAAGAGAAGTTGCGGAAATTTCGCCAAGACTTCGTTTAGCATAGTCGCGATCACGCCTTCGCCATACTTGACGTAGACATTCTTCAAAAAATAAGGGGTATCGCGGAATCTTTCCTTAATGGTGTGAAAACGTTCTTGAAGGATCCTGGGGATGCCCGGAAAAATGTAAACATTGCGGATCTTCACCACCGGCGCGAAGAGCGCTTCCGTGGCTAAAAGTTCGGCGCCTTCGGGAACGTTGGCCATCCTCAGTCTCGCTTCGTTAACGTCGGCGCCCAGCCGCTGGCGCATGCGTTGCTCTATGTCCGGATGGCGCACCACGTTGAGACCAAAACCGTGAGCGATTCCCTCGATGGTCACATCATCATGCGTCGGTCCGACTCCTCCGGTCGTGAAAACAAAATCGAATCGCTGTGAGAACGCGGCGACTTCATGACCGATGAGCTCGATGACGTCCGGAATCGTGGAAATTTTTTGTACTTCGACCCCGAGTTGGCGCAGCTCGGTGCAGAGAAAATAGGAGTTGGTATCCTGGGTTTTTCCCGACAAGACCTCGTTCCCAATGATGACGATACCGGCGCTCTTAGACATGCTCTTTATCTATTAGCGCAACGAAACAGGCACCCGCAACACTCGGCTTTCGCGGTTTCTGGTCTCGAGTTCCGGGTCTCGGCGTGAGGGAGAGTTGGAGAAATGGAGTGTTGGAGTGATGGGCTCGCCATGATTCCAATATGCAGCACTGCAGCACCGCATTCTCCATCACCGGAACGCGAAACTGCGAGCAAGCGCCGCTCGCGTTACAGGTCGAATTCGCTGCAGCTCATGAAAAACTGGCATTGTGGATTGGAACAGACGAAGCGGCATTTGTGGTTGAGAAGCTTAGACCCACAGACCGGGCAGAACTCCCACCAGTTTTCCTGTTTTTCTTGCTTGGTCGTAGAGGAATCGGAGCGGCTCATAAGTTCCTCGGTTAAATGCGTTGGCGACGGAGAAGAACGCAAACGTTCAGAGCTCAACGCCGTCCGAATAGTTTGCGGGCGTTGTCCCCCATAACTTTTTTCTTGACCTGAGCGGTCGCCCTCGCCTTCTGGATGATCGTTACCGCATTCTTGAGCTGGTCGATAGTCGGAAAGTCGCTGCCCATCAGCACTTGGCTCTCGCCCATCGTCTTCACGGCAAAGCCGATTTCCTCCGGGCTCCAAAAAGGCGGTGCAGTATCGACGAAAATACGTTTTTTGTATTTGTCGAAAAACCGCTTGTCCCGCTTGTCCCAGAAGGCCGGATTGATGCGATTCTTGAGCGCAAAAAAGGCGCCGCCCATGTGCGAAAAAACGAAACGAAGCTGCGGAAACCGATCCATGGTTCCGCTCAGCATCAAACGGGCGATGTTGATGGTTGTGTCCATGGCCCGGCCCAAATTCCGCGTGAGATTGAATTCCTCCATGCCGTGGGGATGGGCGAGCGGCAGCTCGGAGGCGGGATGGACAAGGATGGGAACATCAAGATCGCAGACGGCCTTGTAAAAAGGATGGAGTTGCTCGCTGTCCATGAGAATGCCGTCAATGTGGGTATTCATCGCGACCCCTTTGAATCCCAGATCGAGGATGGCTCGCTTCAATTCCCGTGCCGCCTCATGATCGAGCGGCGGCACGTGGGCAAGAGGAATAATCCGCCCCGGATACTTTGAGTCAAGCTCTGCCAGGCGATCATTGATGAGGCGGGCGGCCTTTATATCCACCCAATCCAGCCACACGCCGACGTGGAGCGCCGCTTGGTCGACGCCGGCGCGGTCCATCGCCTTCAACTGCTCATCCATTCGCGCGGTCATGCGCGGTGGTGAGAAAAGCTGTACCCCCGCCCGCCGGATGCGAAAGCGGTCGGCTTCATGAATCACTTCCTCATCTTGATGAACGTGAAGTTCAGGGCGGCGGTAGTGCTCGTCAGGTATCCAGTGGTGGTGGACATCGATGACGAGACTTTTTTTGGGCATGATGCTTCTTTGTAATCGAATTCCCATGGGTTGACAAGAAATTTTTTGCCGTAAGGATCATTCGATTAGACCTCAATAGGCGACCATATAATATGAGATAGCCAAGACACTTCGTGGCATCATGACCAGCAAAAAAATTTTCTACCTCATCGAAAAATCTGGACAAGTCGCCGCCGGAAAAGAGCTTGGAGGAGATGAAACAAGCACGGCGACGGGCGCGCGGGAACGCCTTTCTCAAGCCGATCATTACATTGACTTGACTCGCGGCATCGGTCGGACTTTTGATGTTTTCCCTGAAGGCTTGTAAGGAACGGTTTTCCCAATGTCCGCAATCAGAGAGACCCTTAGAGTCCCGCCAATAGCAATGGTCGCGAACTCATTTGCCATTGATTGGACTCGGACTTCGGCTATAATTCACTTCTGTGTCTCCTTGAGACACGACTATGAAGGGGATCGGTGTTATTCTTTTGGCGGCGGGGCAGGGCGTGCGAATGAAATCTCGCCTGCCCAAAGTGCTTCATCCTCTGGCGGGAAAACCGTTATTTCTCCATACATTAGGAACCGCGCTTCGACTTGAGCCGAGTGCCATTGCCGTGATCATTGGTCACGGCGCTGAAGCTGTCAGGCGGGCTTATTCCGATGGTAATGTGAATTGGGTGATTCAGGAGAAGCAGCTTGGAACCGGCCATGCGGTCCTATGCGCGAAGGAGGGTTTTCGCGATTTTCAGGGTGACGTTGTCATTCTCAGCGGCGATGTGCCGCTCATTCGAGAACAGACCTTGAACATGATGATAAACATTCACCGAGAGTGTAAGGCGTCACTGACGCTTATGACCGCCTCCCTGGATGTTCCCACCGGGTACGGTAGGATCCTTCGTGATGCGCGTGGGAAGATCTCCGTCGTCGTCGAGGAGCGGGATGCGACGGAAGCGCAGAAGCGGATTCGAGAAGTCAACGCCGGCGTCTACGTAGCTTCGCCCCAGTTTCTATTTTCCGCTCTCGAACAGGTCAAGAATCACAACCAACAAGGTGAATACTACTTGCCCGATGTAGTGGCCATTGGGCTTACTCGGGAAAAGGAAATCGCGACGGTTCACGTGGATGATCCACGCGAGATGATGGGAGTCAATACCAGAGAGGAGCTCGCTGCAATGGAAAAACTGTTCCAGGAGCGAATTAACCGGAAATGGATGGACGCGGGCGTCACGCTCAAGGACCCACAGACGACATACATCGAAGCAGGGGTGACTATCGGCAAAGACACGGTGATCGGTCCCAACAGCCATCTTCGCGGGCGTACCGTCATCGGTGAACGGTGTCAGATCGACGGCAGCGCCTATCTCACCGATACAGAGGTTGACGACGACGTTCATCTCTTATTCTCGGTGGTGATCACGAGCTCCCGGATTGCTAGCGGAGCAATCGTCGGTCCCTTCGCCCACCTCCGGCCGGGAACCTCGCTCGGTCGGAACGTCCACATCGGCAACTTTGTCGAGGTGAAACAAGCGACAATTGGCGACGGGACAAAAGCCAACCATCTGACCTATCTTGGGGACGTCACGATTGGGCGCGAGACCAATATCGGCGCCGGAACCATTACCTGTAACTACGACGGGTTCAACAAATATCGCACCTCCATCGGCGATCGCGTGCAAGTGGGAAGCGATTCTACATTGGTTGCCCCCATCTCGCTGGGCGACGACGTCTATGTGGCGACCGCGACGACCGTTCGCCACGACATCCCAGCTGGAGCATTGGTTTTCAACGAGCGCCGGGAAGCGGTACGTGAAGGCTGGACCCAGCAAAAGCGTAAGAAGATGAAAGGATCCAAAAACTAATGTGCGGCATCGTTGGTTACATTGGTAAGCGAGAAGCAGCACCGCTAATCCTGGAAAGCCTGAGAAAGCTCGAATATCGGGGCTACGATTCCGCTGGGATTGCGGTTATCAATGAGGGTCGAGTTTCGGTCCGGCGTTGCGAGGGTAAACTCAAGAATCTCGAGACACTCCTCGATCGCGATCCGATGATCGGGAGCATAGGGATCGGCCACACACGCTGGGCGACCCACGGCCGGCCTTCGGAGACCAACGCTCATCCCCATCGGGCCGGCGACGTGGTGGTCGTGCACAACGGCATCATCGAAAACTATCTCGACCTCAAGGAACAGCTAACTCAACGGGGTACCAAATTTTCCTCCGAAACGGACACGGAGATCGTCGCCCATTTGGTGGCGGAAAAAGTTGAACGAAGAATGGACTTTCTCGAGGCCGTGCGCGAGAGTCTGCGCGAGATTCACGGCTCTTACGCGCTGCTGTTTCTGAACCAGAGAGATCCCAAGCGGCTCATCGTCGCGAAAAACTCTACGCCCATCGTCGTCGGGTGGGGAGACGGCGAGGCCTTTATCGCCTCGGATATCCCGGCGTTACTGGACTACACGCGGAAGGTGACGTTTTTGGAGGATGGTGAAGTCGGCGAAGTATCGGTCGATTCGTTTCGTCTCTATAATGGCAAGGGAAAATCGATCCAAAGACCTTTCAAGGAGATTACCTGGGATGCCGTGGCGGCGCGCAAGGGCGGTTATCGCCATTTCATGCTCAAAGAGATTCATGAGCAGCCGAGAGCCGTCGCCGACACGTTTCGTGGGCGTATCTCTTTGAAAGACGGCGAGGTTTCCTTAGAAGATATCCATCTGACGGCGAACCAGGTAAAACAAATCAAACGAGTTCATCTTGTCGCCTGCGGGACCGCGTGGCACGCGTGCCTCGTCGGCAAATTTATGCTCGAGGAGATCGCGCACATCCCGGCGGAAGTCGACTACGGTTCAGAATTCAGATACCGCTCGCCACTCATGGATCCACGCTCCGTCCTGCTGATGGTGAGTCAATCCGGAGAGACTGCGGATACCCTCGCCGCCGTCGAGATCGCGCGGCAGAAAAAGGCCAAGGTTTTGTCCATCTGCAACGTTGTCGACTCATCGATCCCGAGAAAATCGGATGGCGTTCTCTATACCCATGCGGGTCCGGAGATCAGTGTCGCGAGCACCAAGGCCTTTACGACACAGCTTACGGCCCTCTATCTTCTGGCCATCGCCTTGGGGCGGCGCAACGGCAATTTGAGCCGGCCCCAGGCGAAAAAACTTCTGGGGGATCTTATGCATCTCTCCCATTGGATTGAAGAGGCGCTCAAGCTCGAAAGCGAGGTCGAGTCTTTGGCGCGGGATCTCACGCACAGCCCGGACTTTCTCTATCTCGGCCGCGGGATCAATTATCCGATCGCCCTCGAAGGGGCGCTCAAATTGAAAGAGATTTCCTATATCCACGCGGAAGGCTATCCCGCCGGCGAAATGAAACATGGCCCGATTGCTCTCATCGACGAGACGATGCCCGTCGTCGTGCTCTTGCCGCGGGATCGCTATTTTCAGAAAACGCTGGGAAATCTTAAAGAAGTTGAGTCCAGGGGAGGGAAGGTCATCATCTTGACGGATGAGGAAAAATTGCCGTCCGACATTCCTTCGTTTGGCGTGTTGACGGTCCCCAAAGCGTCCCACTTCTTAACCCCCATGGTGCTCAGCGTACCGCTTCAACTGATGGCCTACTACATCGCGGTGCATCGCGGCACCGACGTCGACCAGCCGCGAAACCTCGCCAAGAGCGTGACGGTCGAATAGTGAAGATAGCCGTGCTTTCGAGTGACTACAACGCCACCTCGCGCAACAGACGGGCGGCATCTTCGGGCGCCACGGGATTGATGTAGAATCCGGAACCCCACTCGAAACCCGCGACTTGAGTCAACCTCGGCATGATCTCCATGTGCCAATGATAATAATCGCTTTCGAACTCAGTGACTGGGCTTGAATGGATGACGTAATTAAAGGGCGGATGATCAAATCGTCGATCAAGCCTGATCAACGTCGACCTTAAGATTCGGGCGAGCTCGAGATAAAAATCCTTTGAACCAGCCTCGAACCGCGACGCGTGTTTCTTGGGTAAAATCCAGGTTTCATAAGAAAAACGTGACGCATACGGGCAGAATGCGACCAAACTCTTCTGTTCCGTTATAATTCGCCTCCGATCATCTCTTTCTTTCTGGATCATCTCACAAAAAATACATCGTCCCGCGGCATCGTAGAAACGTTTCGCGCCATCGATCTCCTCAAGGGCTGCCTTCGGCACGATCGGGAGGGCAACCAGCTGCGAGTGAGCGTGGGGGAAGGTTGCACCCGCTTCGACCCCTTGGTTTTTGTAGACAAGAATATATTTCCATCGATGATCGGCCCGCAGGTCGAGCATGCGATCGCGATAGGCCGACAGGACCGCTTCAAGCTGTTTTTCGCTCAACATCGCCATGTTCTCTAGATGCTCCGGGCTCTCGATGATAACCTCGTGAACGCCAAGGCCATTCATCCATTCGTAAAGTTCATCCTTATGCACCAACAAATCGCTATCGTTGACGAGCGCCGGATACTTGTTGGGAACCACCCGCACGGTCCAACCGCCTTTCCCCGAGTCAGTTTGATCAGCTCGGCGGACCAAGACCTCAGGCGGTGTCATGCCTTCGTTTCCTGCACAGAACGGGCACGGGCCCGTGTCGGTGGAATTTCCATGGAGGCTGCGCGGTTGCGGCCTTTGGGCTCTTTCGGCTGAAATAATCACCCAGCGGCCAGTGACGGGATCTCTTCTAAACTCCGGCATAGCTATGCCATTTAGACAGACGACGAGAGTCAGAAGCTGCGCCAATGCTCTTCGTTGAGACTTGGACGAAAATCCTTGGCGCAAAAGTAAAACTCCGACGACCTTTGCCGCGTCGCCTCCGGTCGAGTGCGCCGCACGGAACGAAAATGTTTCTTGATCTCGAGGGTGAACGCCGGCAGCTCATTATTGATGAAACTCTTTATCAAAAGAGTCCCTCCGGGTCTCAGTAACTCCGTGGCAATTTTCAGCGCGGCCCGATTGAGCTCGAGGCAGCGCGCCGTGTCCGCGTCGCGAATACCGCTGAGCCGCGGCGCCAGATCGGAGATGACGCAGTGAGGCGGACCACCCATGAGTTTTTTGATCTTTCGCTCGGTATCCTCTGCGGTGATATCGCCCTGGACGAGCATGATGTTACTTTCGCGAAAGCCATCGATGGCTTGGAGATCCACTCCGATAACTTTGCCGTGCGGACCTACAACCCTGGCCGCTACTTGAAGCCAGCCGCCCGGCGCGGCGCCAAGATCGACGACCCAATCCCCAGCTTTCATGAGCCGAAAGCGCTGCTGGAGCTCTATGAGTTTGTACGCCGCCCGTGATCGGTAGCCTTCCTGCTTGGCTTTTTTGTAATAGGTGTCGTGAGGGTTGTAGTTCATGTTTCGATCGATTGAGCGATAATATAAAAAAAAGGCCCAGCCTAAAACAAAGGCTGGGCCGGGAATTGATGATTTATTTATCGATCAGTTGGCTTTGACCTGAAACTCCACCCGGCGATTCACGGCGCGCGCCCAGCCGGTCTCCTGGTTGATCGATGGTTTACTTTCTCCGAGGCTGACGGTGGACATTCTCGCGCGCTCGATCCCCAATGCTACCAGCTCGTTCATGACAGTCTCGGCACGCCGCATGCCTAACTTCTGGTTGTATTCATCGGTTCCGGCGTTGTCCGTATGGCCTTCGATGGCAATCGTAATGTCAGACTTTTCTTTTAGCCTTTGCGCCGCAAGATATACTTCTCCTTTGCCAAGCTCGGTGAGCTCCGCTGAGTCAAAGCGGAAAGCGACACTGGGAAAGACGACTCGCTCGACCTCCACGACCTTGGGAACTTCTTTGATGACAATCTTTTCGACCGGAACCTCGACAATCTTTATCTTCTCAGCCGCCGGTTCTTGGGCCGCGGCTGGTTTCGGCGTTTCGGCTGTTTTTGCTGGCGTCTCGGTCATCGTGATCTTTTTCGCTACGCCGTAGTTGTACGCGGGTTGCGGCTCGGCAAGGATCGGTGGGTGAGGCGTGTGGCCAAAAAGCGCCTCTTGCGGTTGAGTTGCGCTGACCAGAAAATGAAACGGTCTAAAGACAGTCCACTCGACCAAAAACGCCGCGGGATGGAGCAGATAGGCAACAATCCGCAGAGGATTGGATTGACTGTCGTCATATTCGTCGGGCGCGGCGAAAGCCAGCTTCGATCCGAGCACGAGTGACAACGCCAGGACAACAATGGCGATTCGGGAAATCTTCATGATAGCCTCCTTCTGGAGCCGACAAACAAAAAGTGTAAGGGCTTGTGTTCCCTTTGTCAAACTGCTGACGACCGGCTCGCTTGTAAAAGCCAGGATGGTGGTTTATGGGTTTTTAAACAGCAGTCGTCGAGCGGAGGTACCTGCAACGTGAGTATGTTAGTTGAAAAGAGAGAGCGAGTGATTTTGCTCACGATGGATCGTCCGCCGCTGAACGTCTTAGACATAACTTTGCTGCGGGAGCTTGATGAGATTTTAACCACCTGCGCTCAAGAATTGGCCGTTGAGCGGGAGTCGATATCCGAGACCATACGCGGGACAAAGTTCCCGAGATGCTTGACGTTGTGCACGGCGTCATCCGGAAGCTGCTCGCTTTGCCGCAAGTCACGGTTGCTTTAATCCAGGGAGTTTGTCTCGGGGGCGGCTGCGAGCTCGCGACCTCTTGTGATTTTCTTCTCGCCTCTGAAGATAGCTCTTTCGCCACTCCCGAGATCCATGTGGGTTGCTACCCGCCGGTCGCCCTCGCGCGTTTTTCTTCGTTGATCGGCTATCATCGTGCTGCGGAGATGATTCTCACGGGACGCAGGTACTCGGCGCGGGAGGCATTGGCCATGGGGCTTGTCAACCGACTGCTTCCAAATGATCAATTAGAAACCGGTCTTGAATCTTTGCTAGAAGAACTTCTAGGAAAGAGCGGTGCCGTGCTGCGAATCACGTTAAAAGGGCTTCGCGAGTTGTCTTTGAAAAATTTTCCCGACGCTTTGAAGAGATCGGAAGAGCTTTACTGCCACGAACTTCTGCGGACCGAAGATGTGGAAGAAGGCGTCCAGGCTTTTCTAGCCAAGCGAAAACCTCGCTGGGTGCATCGATAGAAAAACCAATCGCGGCCGGTCCTGGTTCAAATTTGATTTCGCCGACTGTCGATGCTGTTTTCGGGCGACCCCAGGGGCGCCCCTACCAACGCCATTTAATTTGACAACCAAGGGGTGTGTGTTACGCTCGTAAAAATGTCTGATTTTGACATCAAGATCACGACGGACCCGAAGGAAATCCGAGAAGCGCAAAAACTGAGATTCCAAGTGTTCAACTTGGAAATGAAAAAGGGCCTTCAAACCTCCTATAAAAGTGGCTTGGACGTCGATGATTTTGATCCATCTTGTGATCATTTGATCGTTCGCGACCGCACCAGCAAAGAAGTCGTAGGTACATACCGTTTACTCCTCGGTTCTCAGGCGAGCAAAAACCTAGGCTTCTATTCCGAGCGAGAATTCGATCTGGAGAAGATCAAGGCGCTTGACGGGGAGCTCTTGGAACTCGGACGATCCTGCGCACGCAAAGACTTTCGCGACCGCGCCCTCATTCCTCTCATGTGGGAAGCGATCGCCCATTATGTCAAAAAACATCGGATAAAATTTCTCTTCGGCTGCGGCAGTCTCTACACCACCAACCCCGAGGAGGTAAGCGAATGTTTTTCACTATTGAAACGGAAATACTATGCCGACGAAGGGTTTCGGGTTCGTCCGGTGGAGGAATGCCGATTTGACGGTATCGTCGACAATGTGGAGATCGCCAACGAACACGCGCTGTTTTTGAAGCTGCCCAGTTTGATCAAAGGCTACTTGAGACTCGGCGCCGTGGTCTGCGGCCCGCCCGCTCTGGATCGTGAATTTGGTACCGCTGATTTTTTAGTGCTGCTGGATATGCGCAGACTGAGCAGTGAATATCTTCGCCGTTTCGGTCTAGCAGGAACCAAGGTGCACAATGCGGTGGGTTAAGTTATCCGCCTTCCTCTCTCTTTGGGCGTTTTTCTTTGGTTTGGTCGCGCTGGTCCATTTGTGGATTAGCGTGCTGAGACTTCCTAATCGTTGGAAGATCATCAGCCGGTTGACACGCAGTTTCACTCTCCTTTTGCGAACCATCCTCAATATCAAGGTCACGGTTATCGGGGATGAGGGACAGCTGGAAAGGGGAGGCTACGTGATCATCAGCAATCACGTGAGCTATCTTGACGGTTTTGTGTTGGGCAGCCTTTTCCCCGTCTTGTTTGTCTCAAAAAAAGAAGTCAAAAGTTGGCCCGGCATCGGCCCGTGGACCACAATCTGTGGAACTGTTTTCATCGACCGGCAACACAAGGACAAGATTTCGCTACTGGTGGAAGAAATCAAACAAAAATTGAAGCAAGAAGCGAATATCCTACTCTTCCCCGAAGGAACTTCGACCAATGGTGAACGAATGCTGCCTTTCCAGACCGCTCCCTTAGCGGCTCCGTTGCGTAATCGGTCGATTATCGTGCCGGTTACGCTCGCTTACACAAAAATCGAAGAGGAGCTTGTCTCCGTCGCCAATCGAGATCTGATCTATTGGTACGGAGATATGGATTTCATAACCCACTTTTGGCGCTTGTTATCGGTTCGGAGCGTCGAGGCGATGGTGACCATTCAACCCAAAATCGAATGCTTCCGGTATGATGATAACTCGGCGGGCCGGAAAAAATTAGCCGAGGACTGTTACAATCGGGTGTTAGGCAGAATTATTAAAAGAGATTCGACTCAGGAAGAAGGGGAAGAGTCAACCGACGAAAACTCTCCAACGCTACTTTCCAGTTAGCTGCTTCTTGATGTTTTCCACGAACTCTTTCAGCATCGAGTCGGCCTTCTTACGAATAATCGGCTGGCCGAACTCGCCGATCTTTCCCAGGATATTCACGTCTGTTTCGACCAAGAGTTCCGTCTGGTTGGCATCCAGCTCCTTGAGCATCATGCTGGTTTTGCCGTTGACGGCGCCCGCCGCCATGCGGTCTTTCGCCTCGGCGCGAAGCGCCGCCCGCCAATTCTGCTTATTTTGCTCTTCAACGATGATTTTCCCTTGGAGGTTTAGGGAGATGGGCCCCACTCTAACTTTCAAGGCTCCTTGATACGTCGTGTCGTCGATCTTGCTCACTGACTCCACTCCCGGCAGCGACTGCGCGACCTTGGGTACGTCCATGAGAAAATCCCAAAGGGGTTCGCGGGCCACGGGAATTTGCGCGCTTTGGGTAAACTTCACCGTTTTCTCCTTTTCTTAGCCGCCTTCTTGGTTGGCTTCGGCGCGGGTTTCGCTTTGGCTTGCTGACGAATGCTCGCAAGGGCTTTTTCCAGCGCACGCCGGACAAACACGCCGGCCATCTCTTTCTTATAGCCCGCGGAGCCGCGAAAATCGGTCACCGGATCGACTGCCTCTTTAGCTTTCTCGGCGGCTTCCCGGAAGGCCTCTGGCTTCACCGGCTGACCGCGCAGCAAGGCTTCTGCGTCCTTGGCCCGGATCGGCGTGGTGCCCACACTGCCGAGAGCGATGCGGACGTCGCTGATCGTTTTTTTGCTTTTGTCTAAAGTGAGCACCGCCGCGGCGGAAACGGTCGCGTAGTCATCAGCCGTGCGGGGTAGGAACTTTAAATAAGCACTGCCGCTGTTCGGCGGCAGCTTGGGAACAAAGACCTCGGTAATGATCTCGTCGGGATTCAAAACCGTTTCATAGTAATCGGTGAAAAACTCATCGAGCGGAATGACCCGAGAACCGTTTGCCGAGATGGCTTTAACCGTTGCCCCAAGTGCGATCAAAGTGGGCGGTGGATCCTGGTTGGGATCCGCATGGGCCAAGCCCCCGCCCACGCTGGCCGTGTTGCGCACACGTATCGTTGCGACGTGATGATAGGTCTCACTGAGCACTGGAAGCCGGCGATGCACGAGTGAAGAGGTTTCAACGTCGCGATGCGTGGCGAGGCCGCCGATGCTAAGTCCGCCGTCTTTGACCTCAATACCATTCAAACCACGGACGGAGCGAAGGCTGACCAGACAACTCGGGCGCACGAGTCGCTGCTTCATCATGATGACGAGCGCGGTGCCACCGGAGATGAGCTTTGCGTCGGTGCCGAATTCCTTCAGCGATGCATGAACTTCTTTGAGATTCTTGGGTGTGCGGTATTCAAAAGGCATCATGGCGCTATCCTTATTTGGCGAATTGATGGGCCTTTTGGATCGATTCGATAATCTTGTAATAACCGGTGCAGCGGCAGAGATTACCCATCATCCAATCTTTAATTTCTTCTTCATTGGGTTTTGGATTCTCATCCAAAAGCGCCTTGGCCGCCACGACCTGGCCCGGTGTGCAAATACCGCACTGGAAGCCGCCGTACTGGATGAAGCTTTTCTGCACGGGATGCAGCTCGCCGTTTTTGGCCAGCCCTTCGACGGTGGTGATGTCATGCCCGTCGGCAAAAACCGCTAACTCCAGGCAGGAACTGACCATATCGCCGTCCATCAGCACGGTGCATGCGCCACAGACGCCGACGCTGCACCCCTCTTTGGTGCCCGTGAGCCCGAGATCGTAACGCAGACAGTCGATTAAAAGCCGGTTCGTCGGCACTTCCAATTCGATCTTTTTGCCATTGACGCGAAATTTTATTTTCTTGTTCATTGGCGTTCCCTTCTCATTTGTGCTTGAGTTCTTTGCTGCGGACCGAAAACCCACTGGTGCTATCTTATAGAAAGAAATGGTCTAAACTGCAAGCCGTCTCCCCGCCAAAAATGAGAGAAAATCCCGCCGAGTTTCGCTGACTTCAAACAACCGACATGTGGCGCTCCGTTGCAAGATCATCCACAAGATTTCGTATCGTGAAAATCTTCGTCGGCTCAGAACTGGATGACAGACCGGATGCTTTTTCCTTGGTGCATCAGATCGAACGCTTCATTGATTCTTTCCAGAGGAAAGCTGTGAGTGATCATCGGGTCCACTTTGATTTCGCCGGCTAGGTATCTTTCCACGTAACCCGGAAGCTGGGATCGTCCCTTGACGCCCCCAAAAGCCGTGCCGCGCCAGACTCTTCCGGTGACGAGCTGAAACGGCCGGGTGCTGATCTCCTCTCCGGCGGCGGCGACCCCGATGATGACCGATTCTCCCCAGCCTTTATGACAACTTTCCAAAGCGGCCCGCATGGTCTTGACGTTGCCGATACATTCAAAAGAGTAATCAACCCCGCCGTCAGTCAGATCAACGATGACTTCTTGAACCGGCCTAGCTTGATCAGCAGGGTTGATGAAATCGGTTGCGCCGAGTTGCTTGACCATAACGAATTTCGCCGGATTAACGTCAACGGCAATGATCCGCGCCGCTTTAGCCATGACGAGACCTTGAATCACGCTCAGACCAATGCCGCCCAACCCGAAAACCGCTGCCGTCGAGCCCGCTCTGACTTTGGCGGTATTCAATACGGCGCCGATGCCCGTGGTGATACCGCAGCCGAGCAAGCAAACTTTGTCCAGCGGAGCCGAGGGATTGATCTTCGCCAGGGCGATTTCCGGCAAGACCGTATATTCGGAAAATGTTGACGTTCCCATATAGTGAAAGAGGGTCTTGCCGTTAACTGAGAAGCGTGAAGAGCCATCGGGCATGACCCCTTTCCCCTGGGTGGTTCGAATGGCGCCGCAAAGATTGGTCCGGGCGGATTTGCAAAATTTACATTCACCGCATTCAGGAATGTACAGCGGAATCACGTGGTCTCCCGGCTTGAGGCCGCTAACGCCTGCGCCGACTTCGGCGACCACAGCGCCGCCCTCATGCCCCATGATGCAAGGGAAAATCCCTTCCGGGTCTTTGCCGGAGAGGGTGTAGGCGTCGGTGTGACAGACGCCGGTGGCCTTCACTTGCAGCAAAACCTCGCCTCTTTTCGGCCCCTCTATATCCACTGTTTCAACGACTAACGGCTTGGCTGCTTCCCAGGCCACCGCTGCCCGTGATTTCATGGGACCTCCGTGTTTTGGCCAGAAAGCTCCAGATCGAAGATTTTTCACTCGTGATCTGGAACTTAGTTCTCTCTTAGCAGATCAGATCGAGTTTGGAAATGTCGCGGGGTCGGTGGAGTGACAGGCTTGTCAGGTCATGAGCGTCCAGGCTATCAAGACTAGAATCGATATAGCAGTCTCGGGCCGATGATGAAGTAGGTGAAGCCAGAAGCTGTGCCGGCGGCGAAGTTGCCGCCTTCAGCGTTAACCTCGATGGCCAAATTGGGCAGTGGTTTGATGCCGATACTTCCGCTACCCCCGTGAATGAAATCATTGCTGACCACGAAGTTCCGACGAAATCGCTGGTGACCTAAGAAGCCTTCGAGGTAGGTGTAATAAATCGGTCGGTCGATATAAAAAGAAACAAAAGCGCGGTTCGCCACATAATTGTTCGGGTCGAAGTAGCCACTATGGCTCTGCTCTAAGAAGTCCAGATACCTGAAACGATGGCCGATGGCGATGCGCGGATTGAGATAGATGGCATATTGGTAACTCAGTTGGAGGTCATTGGCATGATTGCCATCGGAAAAATCTTTGTAGTTGTAACCGCCATAAGCTGAAAATCTATCGGTTATGGGTTGCGACAGGTAAAGCCCGACGTTAGTCATGCGGATGGCGTTGTGTATGAGTTCGGCCGTATCACTTAGCACTTCTCGCGTCACGTTTGCGCCGGCATTGCCCTTAAAGAGCTTGGCGTCAAGCCGTATTTGTCCCGTGGGAAAATTGGATGCTTCCCCATCCCCCAGTTGGGTAAAGCCGAGTCCCACGCCCCCAGCAAGCCAATCTGTGAGATGCGAGTAGACCTTAAACGCGAGATCTTCCGCTCGATTGTGTCCTTTGTCGTTGGCGTCGGTATGCCTGAAGTTCGTCTCGAACTTCTGATCACCAAGCCAAAAGCTGGACAATAGAGAATATCGATTCAGCCGATTGCCGTCTGAATCCGTGTAGTAGTTGTAACGGAAATCGACTTGGGGGCTTGCTTCCTGACTGATGGCATCGGCTAGTTTTTTCCGTTCTTTCTCCTGCTGAGGGTTGGCTGACTTCAAAGAACTGGCCTGTTCCTGCGCCGCGACGCGCTTGCCGGTAGCCAGCAGACAATAGGATAGACCGACGCGGGCGTCGAAGTTGTCCCCTTTTTGCAGTAACTTTTGGTAGATCGGCAGAGCTTCGCGTTCGCGGCCTTGCCATCTGAGGCTGTCCGCCTTAACGAGCAGCGCCTCTTGATCATCTGGTGCGTCCTTAAGAACCGTTTCGGCCTGGGCGATCGATTCAGTCAGCTCTCCCGACCAACCCAAAACGCGAGCCAGATGTGTCCGTGCGGCCCTGTTTTTGGGATCGGCGGCGAGCACCAAATTGAGCTCTTTTTCAGCTTCCTGGAGCCGATCGGCCCACGATAAATATATCGCCATGCGCACGCGTTCCGCGGGAGAAAAGGTATCACGATCGAGTGAAAGCGCTTTAGAGAACGCGTCGGCCGCTGGTTCGGTCTTGTCCTGAGAGATGAGCTGCTCACCCTGTTCCTTATAGAGCCTCGCCTGCGCCGACTTGTCGGTCGTTGATTGATTCGTTTTCTGGGAATCTTCGGCTGATTGGGCTGCCGAGTTTGTCGGAAAAATGAAAATGTACGTGAAAATTAGAACGAGCAGCAAATTCATGGATTCGCCTCTTCTGATGCTTGCATTGACAACAACAAGTCAGCCAAAATCGCGCACGTTATTTTCTTATATACGGTATTATATCAGAACTCCATTGGATTTTGTTAGAAATTTTCGGCGGAGGGTACTGGCATCACCAATCTTACTATGTAGCAGGTCGATACATAGTTGATTGGCTGAGATTTAGACTCGTCCGGGCGATTTGAAGTTACGCACCAGAGCCGAGAAGCGCATTGAAGCGCTCCTCGTTGGCTGTGACTTACCAGCGTTTCGCCATACCCAGTAGTTCCTGGGCATAACCGATGACGCAGATGGGGGACATGACCGCTTGATAGACAAGCATATAAACGATGAAGCCTATTGGATTGCTGCGAACTTTAAGGTTGAGGGTGTCAAACACGGCCTTTTGCTTTTTGTACATGACCATGACGATCAAGAAAGCGATGGGCACGACGAGCAGGGTCAACGGTCCCACGATGTAGTAATAACCGAATAACGCTAGAATGATGCCGGGCAGAAAGACAAACGCGTAAAAAAGATCGATGAAGGGAATCATGAAATCGATCGCGACAAAGAAAGCAGACAGGCGTGAACTGCGCCACACCAGATGGCCATGCTGTTTGAGTCCCTCGATCATCCCCCGGGCCCATCGTTTTCTTTGGCGATAAAAGCCTTTCATGTTCTCGGGAGCGACGGTAAAACCTACGGCCGTCGGCTCAAAACCGATGCGCCAACCGCTCTTTATCAGGGACCAAGTCAAGACAATGTCTTCGCCAATGACGGATGGCCAGCCCTCGTGAGCCCTCAGCAATTTTGTCCGAAACGCGCTAAAGGCTCCCTGCGCGACCAGCGTTCCCTGATAAAGCGACTGCTGTCGTTTGGCGGATGAGATGCCGGTGAAGTAATCCCACTCTTGCAGGCGCGTCATGAATGTGGAACGGGAGTTCTTAACTAGCACACAGCCTGCAACCGCTGCGGTATCCGCCGGATCAGTCAAAAAGCGCGCAACGATCCGTTTCAAGGCCTGTGGATGGAGGAACGTGTCCGCATCCATGCAAACCACGATGTCGTTGCTGACCTGCTTGAGTCCCGCATTTAACGCTGTCGCCTTTCCTCCATGACTTGCCTGGACGATTTTCAAGTTAGGGAGTTGAAGAGCCTTGAGAATATCAATGGTCTTATCGGTGGAACCGTCATCCACCACGATGATCTCCACTTGCCCAGGATAATCCTGCGTGGCGATGCCGCGAAACGTTTCCGAGATGTTGTCTGCTTCGTTGTAGGCGGCAATCAAGAGGCTTACGGGAGGAAAGTTTAAGTCCAACCGAAGCGGCGGCGGTTTATCTAGAAAGACGCTGGAAAGAATATGCGCGTTCAAGAAGCCGGGAAGGAACGCAATGAAGAAAATAACCACGAGAGCTGGCGCATAGCCGAGAACGTCGGCCAGGTCATACAACCAGGGCTGCGCTAGTTGCCATGAGGCGTAAATCCAGAGGCACGAAAAGAAGGTTGAAATGAGAAATTTGCCTCTGACCGACAGATAGAGAGCGCGTCTTTCTCTCGGCGCGTACGCCTGGATATTTTCTGCATGGGCATCACTTTCTGACTGCGTAGGTTGAAACGGAGCCTCGCGGACCACCGCCGTTGGCGAAGCTGAATCGAGGCTGCCATTCCGTCTGGCTTGTGGTGATACGCGGGATTCTTCTTGGTTTTGGGGAATAATTGGTTCCATTATGTTTTCGCTCCAAAGTCGCGGACCGTTGCTCTTGGGCCCGTGCCGTGGGCTGTGGAGCAACAAACATACCAGCGCTTCCGAATACGGCTTTGGTCGTTTGTGGGAGCTTTGGGTCGAAATCCCAGTCAGAAAATTTCGAATTCCCGACAGGATTGACAATCTGTGACAGGTGGTGTTGCTCACCTGATGATCTTCTCCAGTGGAAAGATCTGGCCGCTAAGACCGCGCAAAACGATTTGCGTTGGCTTTTTGGTGTGCGAGTCATCAAGATGGGATTTTTTGCTATTCTCTCGCCAGTGGTATCGTAACCGTTAGCCTGTCGGTCCGGGTCGGTTGACAAGGGACCAAAGATTCGCGACGGTTGCATTTGTTCGCCAATTTGTGGGAGATAAAAGAACCTTAAAAGAAGGAGGAAGAGCCATGATTATCGAGATGAGAACTTATACATTGCGACCGGGTACGGCGGCAGCCTTCGAAGAGCGTTTTGTCGAGGGCCTTTCGGCGCGGCTGCAATTTTCTAACTTGGGCGGTCTTTGGCGTTCAGAGGTGGGAGGTTTAAATCAAGTGGTTCATCTCTGGCCATACGAAAGCTTCGAGGCGCGTGAGCGGATCGGCAATGAGGCTAGGAAGACTGGCAAATGGCCCCCGAAGACGCAGGAATTTATCATCCTCCAAGAGAATAAAATTATTCAGCCGGCGCCGTTTTCGCCGTCCCTCGAGGAGCGAAAGCTGGGGAACCTCTACGAGTTTCGGACCTACACTTATCTCCCGGGAACCATGCCGACCGTACTCGAGCGGTTTGGCAAGGTCATGGCGGGGCGCACAAAGGTCTCGCCGCTGGTGGCAGCCGGGCATACCCTTTTTGGGCCGCTCAATCAATACATTCACATTTGGGCGTACAAAGACGGCGGGGAGCGCGACCGGCTGCGGGCTGAAGCGTCAAAGACGGTGGAAGGATGGCCGCCTGCGACTAGAGAGTTTCTGGTCAAGCAGGAGAACATGTTGATGATCCCCGCGGCCTGTTCTCCGCTGCACTAAGACCGCTAAAGCGGCGGATTGTTTTTTGGAGGGCGCTTGTATGAAACGTGCGCTCATGGCGGCATGGTGTGTGCTGGTGTTTGTTTCGTCGTCGTTGGCGGCGGAACGGATTCACATCGGCTACAGCTCCATCAGCGGCGCCTATATCGGCATTTGGGTCGCTCATGATGCCGGACTCTTCCAGAAAGAGGGACTCGAAGACCAGATCATTCTCATCCCTAGCGGCAGTCAACTCGCTCAAGTGGTCGTCGCCGGCGAAGTCGAAGTGGGTTCTTTAAATGGAAGTTCGGCGATGGCTGCCGCTTTGAAGGGCGCGGATATGAAGGTCATCGGCAACAGCGTCAACAAGATGATTTTCTCCATCTACGCGCGGCCGGAAGTAAAAAGCATCGAGCAGCTGAAAGGAAAAAAGATCGGCATCAGCCGCTTCGGCTCGAGCACCGACATCTCCGCGCGCTACGCGCTGCGCAAGTTCAATATCGATCCGCAGAAAGATGTAACGATCCTACAGATGGGGGCCATGAGCTCCATTATGGGTGGTCTGCAGAACGGCGCGATCGACGCGGGCCTAGTGTCGCCACCGACACAGTTCGCCGTCGATAGGATGGGATTTCGGGAAATCGTCAATATCACCGACATGGATCTTGCTTTCCCGAACCCGTCCTTGGTCGCCCAGGGAGAGATCATCAAAAAGAAACCGGATCTGATCAACCGGTTCATGCGTGCCTACGTCCGCGGCATCCATCGTGCGCGAACTGACAAGGAATTAACGGTAAAATCGATTGCAAAATACAGCAAGATCGAAGATCCGGTTGTCTTACAGAAATCGTACGATATGTATGTCGGAAAGGTTTTGGAAAAAGCGCCGTATATCAACATGCAAGGGATGAAGAACGCGCTGGATGATTTGGCAAGAAACGATCCTGCCGCAAAAGCCGCAAGGCCCGAGCAGTTTGTCGACACTCGTTTTATCGATACTATCGAAAAGAGCGGACTACTTAAGGAGCTCTACCGTTAGATCTTGACCAACCGGTTCGAATCTTTGCCGCGATGTTCTACAAGCGTTTGATTCGTCCCCTCCTTTTCATGGGAGACCCCGAAGACACGCACGAACAGACACTTGCCTTGCTATCGAAAATCGGCGCTCTGGACGGAGTGCTGAGCCGGCTGTATTGCATGGAAGACAAACGGCTGCAAACGCGCTTAGGGTCTCTGACGTTTTCTAATCCGGTGGGGCTTGCTGGAGGTTTCGACAAAAATGCCATTGCGGTCAGAGCCGTTGCCGGCTTTGGTTTTGGCTTTATGGAAATCGGCGCCGTGACGGCCGTGGCGCAACCCGGAAATCCAAAGCCGCGGCTCTACCGCTTGCCCGAGGACCAGGCGCTCATTAACCGTTTGGGATTCAATAACGAAGGGGCAACGGCGGTCGCCGCGAGGCTAAGACGCTTGCGGGAAAACGGCAGCCCGCTCAGAATTCCCCTCGGCATCAACATCGGGAGAAGCAGGGTTGTCGAGACCAAAGATGCCGTCGCGGATTTTCTCTCGGCGTTCGAAAAGGTTTATCCCTACGGAGATTTTTTCACTCTGAATGTAAGCTCTCCCAACACTCCTCAGCTGCGCGATCTACAGGAAAAAAACCTCCTTAAAGACTTGCTGCAAGCGATCCAACAAAGAAATCGAGAGCTCGCCGGCCGCGTGGCCCAGCGGGTGAAGCCGGTTCTGGTAAAAATCGCGCCGGACATGGAATTTTCCCAGGCGGACGACATTATCCAGGTGGCGATGTCGGAAGCGATTGACGGCATCATTGCAACCAACGCCACGGCATTTTTGCGTGAGACGCTGGTTTCGGACAGCAAAGAGCCCGGCGGCTTGAGCGGAAAGCCGCTACGGGCCTTGGCGACTTCCTTCGTGCGCCATCTCTATCGGGCGGTGGATGGAAAGCTGCCGATCATCGGAGTCGGAGGAATCTTTAGCGCCGAAGACGCCTATGAGAAAATCAAAGCCGGCGCCAGCGCGGTGCAAATTTACACGGGCTTTGTTTACGAGGGGCCCGGCGCCGTGAAGCGGATCAATCAAGGTTTGCTTCGCCTGATGGAACGGGACGGATACCGGTCCATTTCTGAAGCGGTCGGGCGCGACAATTGAATTTAACAAGTTGAAACACCCCGCAGGTAATGGTGACTTCGCAAAGTTCGCTTCAGTGTTACAATCAGCCGGGGTTGAAAGCAAAGGGTGACTGCTGCCGGTGCTTTCGGGTGCTTATATTTATGAGCATTGCATTGTTGCGCTTTTTGCCTCTTCCGATTCTGATCGCTACGCTGGCTCTTGCGGGTTGCTCTACGAACAAAATGATTGTCAGCGAGTGGAGCAATCCTGGCTATGCCTCGTCGTCCTTCAGGACGATTATGGTGGGCGGCTTAGGCGGACAAAGTAGCATCGGCCGCAACTTCGAAGACGAGTTTGTGACCCAACTCAAAGCCGCGGGTGTCGATGCGTTGCCGAGCTATCGGTATATTCCGGACCATGAAAAAGTCGATGAGGCCGGGCTGAAAGAGGCGGCGCGAAAGGCCGGCACGGATGCACTGATCGTCGCGAGGTCGGTGAGCGTAGAGCCGAAAACGGATGTAGGCCCGAGCTATTATCCGGTTCCGGTTTTCGGCATATTTGGCTCTCATGGGGGAGCCACGTGGTCCGGTCCCTACGGCGGCCCCAGCGTCAGCCGCTATAATGTCTACACCTCAGAGGTCAAGCTGTACGATATATCGAAAAATGAAATGGTCTGGTCGGGAACGGTCAAGACCACTCAGCCGGAAGAGACCAGCGCCGTGGTCAAGAACTATGTCGAGACTGTCGTAAAAGCACTCAACGAGAAGAATCTTCTCGGAGTCAAGAAATAATTTCGAGTCGAGCCTCAATTCAGTTCGCAGTCTTCTTTCCATGACCGCTTATGGTGATTTCTTTGGTCCTGGTTCTCTTCTCTCGGTTATACGACACTGGTCAACCTGTAAAGCAGGACTTTCGACTGTATAGGCGAATTACGCGAGCGCTTTGAGTCTTTCGTAGTCCTCGCGAACGTCGATATCCATAAACGGAATCTCGTCCGTCCAATCAACGATTTCGGTCTTGTCTCTGTGCTTTTCGATCAAGACTCGTCCGCCCCGATCGCCCGTGAGCCTGATAAGCTCCGGGAACAAATCGCGCCGAAACAGCACCGGGTTTCTCGTTTGTCCCTGAAAGCCGGGAGCGACAATCCATGCAGCGCCGCGCTCGAAGCGCGCGATGAGCGAATTTATGAGTTCCGGTCGAATCATTGGCTGATCACCTACGAGGAACAGCGCTCCGGCGCTTTTCGAATCGATGGCCCAAAGGCCGGCTACGACCGAAGTACTCTGGCCGCGATCGGCAGCATAGTTCACAAACCAGAATAGCCGGTCACCGGCGAGAGAGATGCGCCGACGCACTGCCTCCAAGTCGCGCACCACGCAGATCACTTCATGCACCTCAGACTCAAGCGCGCTTTCGAGTACCCACTGGAGCACCGGTTTGTCGCGCAACGGGAGCAGCAACTTTTGCTCCCCCATCCTTTCGGCGCGGCCCGCGGCTAGTACGACTGCTGAGATCATTCCGTCTTCCTAATGTCTGCTAGCTCGCGATCACGGCTTTCACCGGATTCTCGCTTAGGTAGCTCGTTATGATGGCGCGTTCAAAGCCCGACTGCAGCAAAGCTCGCCCTAATTCCTTGGCGCTCTCAATCTCGTCGGGGCTATCGGCTTGATTGAGCAAGGCGACTTTTCGGCAATGGGCCGGAATACCTTTTAGACAACCGAGCGGATGTTTGACCAGCTGCAAGACGTGCTCCTTGGCCAGTCGAGTATCAGGCGGTACGCCGAGCAGAGCGACGGCTCTTTCTGCTCGATGAATCGAATCCGGATGGAGCGGCTTGCCCAATGCCTTAATCGCGATGACCCAGATCACGAGGCGAGAATTGTTTGGCACCACGGGCTCGATTTCTGACGGCACTTTGAAGAGCCGCGATGCGGCGCCATCCGCTTCGACCAGAATGGAATCGAATTGTCCACTTCGCTGCAGTTGGTCCAACCAGCCGGAAGGTAGACCGAGAAGCTTTCCTTCATCGTCGACAGCGTAGCCGGCGCCGATAATCGTCGGCGCCGTAATTTTTGAGGCTTCATCTCGGAAGGAGTCCACGTCCTCGACCAGGAACAATCGATCGACATGGGGCTTGGTCGGTTTAAAAATCTTTGTCGTCGTCGTGACCAGAACTTTGCCGCCGTCATCCCGCAGTTCTTTGGCCAGGCGGAACAGTGTCGTGGTTTTTCCCCCGGCGCCAATCAGCGCCAGCATCTGGCCGGACTCGAGCCCCAAGGCAGCTTTGAGCGACATGGCACATTTTCCTAACCCGTCTTAGCCGCAGTTGCAAGCGTTTTTTAAGCGAGCTGTTAACGGTGTCTCCGCGTTGCTGCTTGAATGTACCTGGTCTTTTGGTTAACGTCGACCTCATGTCACGCCGTTTTAGCATCGAAGTAGCGAAGGATTATTTTAATTTTGCGTCCGCGCATTTCTTGATTTTTGCCAATGGAAAAAGAGAGCCGCTGCACGGCCACAACTATCAGATTTCCGTGGCGATCGAAGGTGAGCTGGATCGCGCGGGCGTCGTGCTCGACTTCATTAGCTTCAAGCCGCTCGTAAAGCAGGTTTGCGACAGCCTCGATCACCGTACGTTGATTCAGACCGAGAGCCCACTCGTTACAGTGCGTCAAAGAGAAAGGGAAGTCGAGGTCCTCTACAAGAAGCAGAGATTACTCTTGCCGCGGAGCGACGTGATTCTTTTGCCTCTGGTTAACACGAGCACCGAGCTGCTCGCCGAATATGTTGCCAACCGCATCCGGCGAAAGATGCGACGGGCGTTTTCGGCGACGATCAGATACATGGAAGTGACGGTGGAAGAGGCCCGCGGGCAAAGCGGGATATTTCGGGTCGAGTTATAGCCGCGCGGACGCAGGTTTCAAGTTCCGAGTTTCAGGTTTCGAGTTAGGAACAAGACGTCTCCCGAAGTGAAATGCGTACGATGCGACTTGATTTGTGATCTTTGCGGGAGGGGAGGAACTCGGAACTAGAGACTCGAAACCAGAAACTCACGCTTAACTTTCTTTAAGTACCCAGCGCACCAACTCATCGTGCCGCGCGAACCACACTTCGGGAAAGCCTTTCATGTGATGCAGCAGCTCGCTCAGTATGGCCGACAATCCACCTTGAACTTTGCAAACTTGGCTCTCAGGCCGCAAAGTCTCGCCGCCACAGATCTGCAACTCTGGCGAGATCCTCGTTGGGAATTGTAACGTCGCCTGCCGCGGCATTCTCGCGCATTTGCTCGTCATTGCGCGCTCCGGCAATCGTGACGCTAACGGCAGGATGGGCTATGCAGAAAGCGATCGCCGCTTGGCCTAGAGTTTTTGCCGGCCCATGGACCAAGAATCGAAGTTGTTCTGCCTTCGCCAATTCTTTCGCGAACGCCTCACCTTTGAAGCTGCGGGCCCGGACATCTTCCCCTTGGAATCTGCTCTCATCCGCCTGTCTCATTTTCCCGGTGAGCACTCCGCGCCGCAGCGGCACGCGGGCAATGATGCCGACATTGGCTTCTTGCGCGAGGGGAAAGATTTTTTCCGCCGGTTCTTGCGTCAACAGATTATACTCTACTTGGATGGTATCCGAGCGACCGGTTCTGACTGCCGCAATACCTTCTTCCATCGTATTGATCGAAACGCCGTAGTGACGGATTTTACCTTCTTGCTTGCGCTGCTCCAGAACTCCCCAGACTTCTCCATGCTCGATAACGTCCACAGTCGGGTTGTGGAGCTGATAGAGATCGACGTAATCGGTTTGCAGCCGCTCGAGACTCTCGTGCAGAACCCCGTCGATATAATCAGGCGCGAAATTTCGCTTGCCGCGATTTGGCCCGGCCATGACATTGCCGCCTTTGGTGGCGAGAATCACTTTGTCGCGTCGTCCCCTCAAGGCTTTGCTGAGCAGGGATTCTGAATAGCCGGCGCCGTAGGCGTCCGACGTGTCGATGAAATTCACGCCCAGTTCAAGCGCCGCATCGATGGCGCTTAGAGATTCAGAGTCTTTCATCGGCCCGAAGTGACCGGCATGGACCATGGTTCCAAGGCCGATCACGCTCACGCGCAAACCTGTTCGCCCCAACGTTCGATATTTCATGTTCGTTACCTCGCGCTTACCATAGGATAATCGACCGCAGCGATGCAAGGCATGAAGGCCGCAGCAAGAGTCATTTCACCACAGAGACGCAGAGTACTGAGAAGTTCCAATATTTTATCAAGAACTCTTTACTCCGCGTCCTCCGCGCCTCCGCGGTGAGTTCTCTTCTGATCGATACAATCAATAATGATTGGAAAATTGCGGGAGCCGCGAAAACGCTCCTCGCGACTTCGCATTGACAAGCCTGGTGCAATCCCATATAGATTTCTTCACTACCGTTACCTGAGCGGGCGTAATTCAGCGGTAGAATGCCAGCTTCCCAAGCTGGACGTCGCCGGTTCGATCCCGGTCGCCCGCTCCAAATCATTAAAAATCAACAAGTTAGCTTCCGTAGAGCTAAGATTTTTCGCCCGAAAAGCGAAAAGTGCCCAAAACGTGCCCAAGATTAGGCAAGATGAGTTGGAACCAGTTTAAATCGATAGAACTTAGTAGAGACGTTGTAACGGTGCATCCTTCAAAATCTCCAACTCTCAAGCTGGACGCCTCTGGTTTGATTCCCGCATCCACGTTTTTGCGTTTTGCGATCGGCGTATAACGCACTTTCTGCGAAACCCAGACGGAAATCCAAGGGGTGAACCCTGCAACCGATTCTCTCCGCGCTGCATCCAATCAAGCGTGCGACATTTGGGTTGCGCAAGAGTGCCCGAGATTGGAGACCCCGTGGCCAAGTTCAAATCATTCTGCCTTCAATCACGATCAGACTGCTGTGCAGAAAGTTTGGTCTAGATCCCACCAAAGATATTATTATTTTCCAGGGCGGCACGCAGCCAAGCGCTTGCAGGGATTGTCAGCCGGTATTTTGGATGCCACTCTGGTTTCACCCCCATTAGACTTTGTAGCAAAAAACAGGGCTTGAATATTTTGACCAACAGCCGAACTTGACATTTTCTATCCTCAGCTCGTGATCGAAAGCACGGACCGCTTCAACCGGGAGAACCCGCATATCGTGAAAAACTTTCTCAGAGGTTTCATAGAAGGATTGCGCTATATCGCAATCCACAAGGACGAGACTAAGAAGACCATCACTCGGTATCTCAAAACGAGTGACCCTGATATTCTCGAAGCGACCTATGGAAGCTTTATGCAGGTGACGAACTATAACGCCGTACCATCCTGGAGGGT
>WNFW01001069.1_pt1 | contig 41956 bp, 41 predicted proteins | sample 5400131 | NCBI WGS metagenome assembly WNFW01 (sample SAMN13153362, study PRJNA577476) | soil metagenome | isolation source: 20 cm soil or saprolite under grassland replicate 1 | place: USA:California | collected 2016-06-15
TACCACGTCCTTCATCGCCTATTGGCACCAAGGCATCCATGATGCGCTCTTTGTAGCTTGATCAATCTGTTCCGGTCCCGGAAAGGGACCAGAGATTCTTTGATAACTGAAACTCTCTGGCCATCTTGCGATAGCCTCTTGATTTCAGACTCAGCTCTTAAAGTTGTATTTCTTACTACCCTGTATGTAGATGTCAAAGAACCAGCATTCACTACATTTTGATCACAAAAAAACTCAATCTCGTGCCGACAAACATTACAGTGTTCCCGCCGTGGCAGGTTTCCGTCTTCGTTGCCGGGACAAAATTGAGCCCAATTTGCAGTCCCAAAATGTACGTAGAACGCACTCCGAGTTAATGGAGTCCCGCTTCCAGCGGGATTAGAAGGCTACTCCGAATTAGTCTCGCGTCAACCCGATTCGACAGATTTCTGCAATTTTTTACGATTCCGCAATTCCTTCAGATTCAGTAATTTACTCTTGCAGTGCAGAGAGGATCCGTCAAATGCCATCGGACTAAATGCAAAATTTCGTTGCGTACTGAAGAAAAAACGATCGATGCGACTGTTTACATTCTATTCTATCGCGTCGTAACGCTGATTTTGTCCAGCAGACGACTGCGACTTGCATCATAAAGCCGGAACTCATACGTGGACCCTGGCTGGATCCAGTTCGCGGTAGCCGCGCCGTGGCGGCCGGCTGCAAAAAGCGACTCTTTTTGTCCGTCGATGGAGACGTAGACTTCGCCGTCGCCCGCATCAATAGTGTTCCATTGAATAGTTGTTGTACCCATCTTTTCGTCGGTGAAAACAGGATTCGGAAAGGCACTGAGTTCCATTCTCGCGTTGCTTTTTAGAACGCAGAAAACGCGCTCGTCATGATCTGGATCCGCCGGCGTTGAACTGTTGGTCTCGCCAATCGTGGTGTATGCCAAAATGCTCCAACCGGTACGATGAATCAGTCGCCTTAATGCTTCATCTGAGAAGATCCAAAAATTCGTGCTGTCGTTGTTGCATTCATCCGGGCTCAGCAAGTACGCAACAGGGTACTTTGCCAGCGGCATGCCGTCGGCAGTCTGTCGAGCGATTCGGGTACTCAAGAAACAATACTTTGTTACCTGAGCCAGTCTCTCCAAGATGTAGAAAGGGTTTTTCAAGTGATAGAGAACGCCAAGGAAAAAGACGGCATCGTACTTTTCTGCAAAGGGTTCGAAGCGCGAGTCCAAATCGATCGAACGGATAGTGACGGACGAGTTCAACGCTTCCTTAAGAATTCGAGCTCCGTCTAACTTATTGAAATTTGTGAAGTCGTTATCGATCGCATCTACGGAGAACCCGAGTTCTTCAAAGAAGAATGCGAGATCTGCATCAGCAGCGCCGATGTCTGCAACCCTGCCATACTTGCCTGTGCACAGCTGCAGAAGGTCAAGCCCAACTCCGGCCAGGAGTCGTTCTAATACAGGAAGATTTCGCAGGGTGGGATACGGGTACCAAAATGATTTGGGGCGGTGTGCCAACTTCGTCTTCCATAGCCGTTGCTCTTTAGTGCGACTAAGCTCCCGCAGTGATGATGTGTCACCCCGGGCGTTGCTTGATCTGCCGGTGGGGGCCGAATGGGCGGGGCCGAATAAAAATTTGCCGAGCGCTGCAGAAATCTTTGAAGTCTGCAGGCGCGGCTCAGCTGATAGTGTTTTCACGGTAGAAAACAGTCGCGCAGGGCTGCGCACTCTGACAGACAGATGCTACCGAGTCTTTGTGTAGGATTGAACCCTACGGTCGAAGCTGGCTCGGTGAAAGCCGCAGACTACTTCAAATGAGTTGCGTCTTCCCAACGAATTGCCGCTCGGAGCAGTTCGCCGAGAGAGCTAACACCGAATTTTTCCTTCGCGCGCGCGCAGTAAGCTTGCACAGTTTTCAGACTCAAATGCAAATCATCGGCAATCTGCGCGGTCGTGCGTCCCTGGCCGAGGAGGCGAAATATTTCGAGCTCACGATCGCTTAAACGTTCCACCGGCGAACTTTCGGCCCCCTTAGGTGACGAGCTAAACCGGCGAGCCATGCTGTTAACGACTCTTTCGCTGACATAAACGCCACCTTCCAGCACTCGACGGATGGACGCGAGGACGCTCTTTGTGCTCTCTCGTTTCATGACGTATCCCCGTGCGCCGGCGCGCAACGCGCGTTCGGCGTAGAGAGCCTCGTCGTGCATGGAAAGCACGATCAAGGCGACAAGCGGGAATTGACTCTCCAGGTTTTTGACCAATTCCAAGCCCGATTCGTTCTTCAGTGAAATATCCACGAGCGCGACATCAGGTCGTGTCTTTGCAATTCCCGTCATGGCTCCGGCGGAATCTTCCGCTTCGCCGCAGACAATCAGGTCGTTCTGTTCATTGATAAGATTGGTGAGCCCTTCACGTACGAGGGGGTGATCGTCGACAAGAAAAATGCGACGTTTGCGCGCGGCGGCGACAGAGGGGTTCGAATTCATCTCGGGAAATTTAACCCATTATAATTAGGAATCGTCACCTTACACGTTGCAATGGTTCCGCGCTGACCATTTCGCCGAACTTTGAACGTGCCACCAATTAGTGCCGCACCATGGCGCATCAAGCGAAGGCCAAGTCCTTTTGAATCCGAGGGAGTATCTGGAAATCCAACTCCATCATCCGTGATTGCGAGGGTAAGTTCGGAATCATCTATAGAAATGCGAATATCAATCTGTTCTGGGGCAGCGTGTTTAGCGGCGTTGGTGGCGGCCTCCTGTGCTATCCGGTACAGCTGTGTTGCAACCTCAGAATCGCGCATGGGAATTAACCCTTCGCCATGAAAGATGCAGTTTACCGCGAATCGCTCGCTAATGTTTTCGGCAAGACCCTCAAGTGCTACACTTAAACCGTCCGCCTCAAGCTCCGGCGAAAAAAAACCCCGCGCCAAGTTTCGCGTGAGATCGATTCCTTCCTCGACGTAGTGTACGAGTTTCTCCGCTTCGGTTACTTCAGGAGCAGATTTCGCAGCGAGTTTCTCCTTTAACACCTGGGCGGCGAGGGCTGTGCCGGTCAGATGTTGGCCCAGGCTATCGTGCAGGTCCTGTCCCAAGCGTCGTCGTTCACGATCCGCCACTTGTGCGATCTCCTGGTCCAGCCGCCTTCGCTCAGCCATCTCGCGCTGCAAGGCCGCTGTGCGTTCCTGGACGCGTCGATCCAGCTCTCCTATCAGTGTGCGCAGCTTGCCTAGCACTCCTGCGAATAACGCGTACGAGGCGAAAGCCATCCCTGCGTTCCAGAAACCGAGTGTGGGGATTCCGGCCGCAAGGTCTGACAACATTGATGCGGCAACACTGACGACGGCCATTCCCAAGCCGATCTGGAGTGAGCCAAACCATGTGGCCAGAGAAATCGGAACAAGATAGAACAGAAGTAGCGGCCGTTCGTATCCAGTTAGATAGTCAATATATCCTACAATCCCAACAATACACAGACATGTTACGACGAGAGCAGTTCGAGAAACTCGCAAGATGGGAGTACGACGCAGATCAACCATAATCCTATCAAGTTTGGTTCGGCTCAGAACTGACTCGGTTGGCATTCTTATTTGTTTCTATGAAACCCACCGGCAAAGGGGAAAATACCAGAGAAAATCTTAAAGTTGGGCCTTGTACAAGCTCTTAAATTCTCCAATCAATATCAGCAGACTGATTCGTGTTCGTCACGGAGACTGCGGGATCGTCCATTTCCTTTGGATGAATCTCTTTAATCTTTTGGCGTCGTTGAAAAGTTTTTGGCAATGCTCTGAACAGGTTGCGGAGCCAATTGGAATATTTACGGCTGGCTTGAAGACGCTCAATAACGGCACTGTTTTTTTTGACCTCCGCTGCAAGTCTTGCCGCTCGCGCACTGATTCGTTCGATTCTTGTTTGCTGGGTCAGAATTGAGTCCTGGGCTCTACGAAATTCTTTCGGCAGATTCGCCGCAAACCGGACCCGTTCATCAAAGGCACTCTCTATTTCTTCGATTGCGACAGCCGAGGCCTCACGAGGTTGTGGGCTCTCTTCGACTTCGCGGCAAAGCTGCAGTGCTTGCTTTACGAGGCTTGGATCGGTTCCACGGTCATCAATCTGAAAATCGGCAGGAACGTTGGAACTATTGATCCTTTGCGCGAGGGGCTCCAAAGATTCAGGCGCGAAGGGCTCGCCGAGAAAACTGAAAATGGATCGTAGTGTAGCTTCTGGGGCGTCTGCAAGATCCGAATGCCGTATTCGAAAGATGACGTTCGGACCGTAGGCTCGTTCAGCAAGAAGACAGCTACCGACCGTTCTTAGCCAATAACTGTAGGCTTCCTGCGCATTGGTGACCAAGCTTTGTCCGCTAACGTGATGGAAGTGCAGCATTGATCGAACCACCGAAGTCACATCCCGAAAGATGTGGATGAATAGCGCTTGCGGGAAGAGCTTGCGCAAGCCGCAGACATGCATGGAGTACTCCGGCGTAGCATCCACCCATCGTGCTTTTGGATTCAACGTCAACTGTGATTTCGTCTTAGGCCCCATAACAGCATTTGGGCCAGCCGCATGTTGCCATCGTCTTCGGTTGAGGTCGGCACGGTGGCGCAGGATTAGATCGTTAATGCTCTGGCCAAAGAGAGAGAAAAACTCGGCTTTCGTCACGTCCATCGAGCTCAACAGGGAGTAGTCCGCGCGCGCGGTTCCAGTTTGATAGTGGATAGCGAGATCGATGGCGAAATCTCCCATCCAGCCGGATTCCTCAAGCGCGATAATATTCGGATGCTTACCCAGGCACAAGGTCAGGACGCTTGTTCCGGACCGGGGTGACCCAACCACAAAAATCGGCTTGTTTATTCTGTCTTCCATCTCAACTGGACGATCTCGCCGAGGTCCGTCCGGCTGGTTACAGCGGCCCATCCCACTGGCGGCCGCGCCGCCACAAAGGCATCTCCCATAAAATTGTCCGTGTTACTGCGTCGCTATGAGAACTGCGATAAAGCAACGGCACAAGGATCCGCGATTGCTAGCGCCGCGTGAGTCACCGCACACAGGGATAGTGTCGAGTAGTTCAGCGCTTTGATTATCTGCCGGGTTTTCTTATACTCGCGATCCATACCTGCAGTATTATCGACCCGTTCTCTAAATGCAGTCTCCATTTCATCGGCTGCTTCTCGCGAAGGCCGATCTGCCTGCGGAGTTTCGCTTACATTGACGCAAAGGCGCGTTGCCTTTTCGATCACTGATGGGTCAGTGGCAGGATCGTCGGCTTTAAAATCGGCCGGTACATTGGAACTATTGATGCGGTCCGCAAGCGGTTCCAGACATTTGGCGCTATACGGTTCCTCAAGGCGGTCGAGCAATGAACGCATAGTCAATTCTGGATTGTCGATCAAATCTACATATCGGATCCGATGGATAACATCAGGGCCGTAAGCCTGTTCTGCCTTTAAACATGCCCTGACGGTTCGCAGCCAGTACTTATAGGCCTTTTCTTCGTTAGCAACTAACTGGATGCCCGCTACCCGGTGAAAATTCAGCATCGAGCGCACCACTGGACCGACCTCTCGGAAGATATGAACGAAACGCGCATCTGGAAACAGCTTACGCAACCCGCAAATGAAAAGGGAATATTCCGGAGTCCCATCTACCCAGCGCGTCTTGGGATCAGACGCCGCATTCGTACCTTGAAACCAACGTCCCTTAAGTCCCGCCAGCTTGCCTTTGGATTGACGCTTTTTTTCCAGGTCCTTGCGATGAGACAGAATCAGGTCGTTGATGCTTTGCCCGAATGTGAAAAACAATTCGTCCTCATGAATATCCATACCGCTCAAGATAGAGCGGTCTCCGCGTGCCGCGCCAACCCGGTAAGCCATAGCCACATTGATCGCGAAGTTTCCCATCCAACTGGACTCTGGCACGGGAAAAATGTTCGGATGCTGACCCAGACACCAAGTGAGAATGCTCGTTCCTGAACGTGGTGATCCCACGACAAAGATCGGCTTGTTTATGTTACGCTGCATCCAGGCCCTACGGATTATTCGTCTTCTTGGGCCCAGTCAAGCTTTGCACAGGCGTAATTAGAACGATCATTTTTCTGAGAGCCCCGCTCAGCTTCATTGGTGAACCTTATCCCCAGAATGCCTAACCCTCTCTGGAATAAAATCAATGGTTCCCATGTCGGAGCTGAAGACCGGCCGCCGCCGCATCATGGTATTCCCTGAAATCACGATGCAGCGCTTCCTGAAAGAACCAGGACTGGATATTGCGCGGATTTTTCCAGCGATTACCACTCACTTGGTGTTATCCCTCGCAAAACCAAGATCAGCTTTTCGCCGTGATGACGTTTTCTCTCTGGGCCACCGCTCCCGATTCGCGTGGGAATGAAAAGTGATCGTCGCTAAACAGGAATGCTAGCTTCTTACGCGCAGCGTCGGTGGAATACAGCGCGCGTGTTTTCCTGATACCATTCTCAGAAAGTCGCGTCCAGAGCTCTTCCGATTCATAAAGCTCAATGAGTGCCCGGGCAAAATCTTCTGGCTCGTCGGCCACGAGAATGTCTTCGCGATCTTGAAGTTCCATGCCTTCGACAGCCAGAGATGTTGCGACGACGGGCACGCCGAATCCCATGCTCTGATTGATCTTGCCTTTTATGCCGGCCCCAAATCGCAGCGGCGCAACCGATAGCTTTACGCTATTAAAGAACGGACGAACGTCGCGCTGTAATCCCGCGACAACAATTCTCTCAGTTGCTAACGCAGCGACTTCTGGCGGCGGCTTGTCGCCGATGATGTAAAATTTGGCATCGCCCAGATGTTCACTCACCAGAGGATAAATGTCTTTCACGAAGAAGAGGACCGCGTCGATGTTTGGCCTGTGTTGGAATCCGCCGATAAAAAGCCAATCTCGACGCAGCGCGAACGGGGTCTTCGAGCCCGAGACCTCGGCAATAGTTGGGACGATCTCAATAGATTGATCTGGCCTGGCCTTGTGGAGAAGTTTCTGTTCCACGCCGCTCACCACCCAGGTCTCATCGGCTTGGTCAATAAGATTAAATTCCAGTTCTTCGTGCTGGCGCGCTCTTTCTCGCGTCTCGGGATTGCTCGTGATCTGGGCCTCTCGATCCGTGCGAACAAAGTGTAGATCGACCGTGTCAAAAATGATACGGCTTCGCGGCGCGTAGAGCCGAATATCCGCGATATGTTTGCGAGCAAAGTCGCACCGGCTTAAGACTACAACGTCGAACTCGGGGCCACGCGAAACGAGAAAATCACGCACTTTTTTGAAATAAGGCTGGTAGATGATTTCAATGCCACGCCTCTGCAATTCCTGTCCGTAAGGCGGGATATTCGCCAGATTATCAGGAACAAATGTTACTCGATGGCCCAACTGACGAAGGATGTTAAGAATATGGAACATCCGGACTGATCCCGCGTCCTTATCGAACATTGGAAGATGATGGTCGATCACCAAAATGTTTTTTTTGCCAGGGGCTGGCCGACGCAAAAACCCCGAATCGCCATTAGCGGGTTTTGCCATCAGTTCGGCGGTCCAGTTTTCAGCGAAAGTCGAGCGATTGATCTCTTGATGCTTTTTTGTGCCTGTCGAGAGGTCGGTTCCGCCGGTTGCTCCTTCGTAGTGAATAACTTCACTTAGTGGCTGGTATAAGACCTGGTAGCCAGCTTGGCGAACCTTGAACGCCAAGTCTGCATCTTCGTAATAGGCCGGCGCGTAGCGTGCATCGAACCCGCCCACGCTTTGAAACAGCGATTTGGGAATCATCAATGCCGCTGCTGAGCAGTAATCGACCTCGCGAAGATAATTGTATTCAGGTTTCGCTGGATCGTCGGACCTGCCGTAATTCCATCCTGATGCGTCTTGCCAGATAATTCCGCCGGCCTCTTGCAGGCGACCATCGGGATAGATGAGTTTTGAGCCGACGATGCCAGCCTGTGGTTCTTCCGTGAAGGTTTCCACCAGTGCCCTGAGCCAGCCGTCCGTGACAAGTGTGTCGTTGTTTAGGAACACAAGATATTTTCCCCGCGCCTTTTCCGCGCCTCGATTGCACGAGGCGATGAATCCGCAATTGGTTTCATTACGCAGATAAACAACACCCGGCATTTTCGGAACAGCCTCAGAAGTAACATCCGTGGACCAATCATCTACTACGATGACTTCAAAGCGTTCCGATCCATCGCGTTCCTGCAGTGAAGCCAGACAAGCTTGTGTGAAGCGAAATTGATTAAACACAGGAATGATAATCGAGATTTCGACCTCCTCATGGCTCGGAAACTCGATCGGACGCGTCGGTTCCGGAGGTTCAACGGGCGCGACTCTTCGCCCAGGGACAGCAAGTTTGCCCGAGATCAGCGCCTGAATCTGGTCATCAATCGCGGTGATTTCCGGATGGATTGCTTGCCATTTTTGATATGCAGAAACGATCTTTTCCAGATGGCCGTAGCCCAACAAGCTCTGTGACTTCGAAGGAGAAAGCTTTGCCTTTAATGCGGCGACTGGATTTGCCATTTGCCAGCGTCCCGAAGAGCGAAGCAGGACTGCTGCGCGACCGGTTTCATCCAAAAACTGGCAAAGCTTTTTACCAGCCTGCAGTTGTTTTCGCAGACGGTTTTGGAGCTCTTCTCCCCGCGCTTCGCTTTCTGCAAGGGTAATGCTCTTTTCGCGAAGCTGCGCGCTGAGTTCTTCAACTTGTGTCTTGTGCCGAGCCTCCGCCTGGGCAAGGAGCTCCTGGTAGAGTTGCTCGATATGCGCGATTTTTTCCGGAACGAAGACATTGAGGCGGCTGACGGCGCCGGGAAGCAAATTAGCTTCGCCCTCTTTTGGAGTCGGCGAAGCCTTGGCGGGCATACGTGCGTTCGTTTGTTTTGCCGATGCTTCAGCGATCAAAGCGCAATAAAGCTCGATTACTTCCGGAGCGACTCGGGAATCGATGAGATGCTCAACTGTGAAATGAGTATGGCGCCTTCGCGTTTTTACCAATGCCGCAGCACTGGCAATTTGACTGTCGGGCAACCCAACGAATGCCCCAATGCGCCGTAATTCGACTTCTGGGTTCTCGAAAAACGAATCGTAATGAGTAACAAGTCGGTTTTGCTCGCTTGCCGCCTCGATCACGCGGCGATTATAAATTTCCCAAAGGCGCAGACCTAATGAATAAGATGTTCCGTTTCGCTCCCGCATCGAGTGGGCGGCTTCCAACGGGTTGCGTACCATGATGACCGTTTTCATCCCGGGAAGCACCTCTTGCCAGAATGGAAGCGTCAAACTGTTGCGCGGATCCTTCCAACCCCAGACGCCTCTCGAATCGAATCCTTCAATCAGCATGCGCGCTTTCATGCGCAACGGATCAAGCCGAGGATCTTTGAAGTTCTCGTTAGCCGCCGGTGGCAAATCCCAGGCACCACCGAGCCCATTTAACAACTCGTCGTTCAAGGCGACGAACCCCAGATGCTCCCAGAACCCATCGGGGTTATCGGTCTGCGGGGGCATCAATGCGTCTTCGGGGCCGAGGTAAAGCCCGCAGACGTGCAATAGCCTTGTGAGCATCGATGTTCCTGAGCGATGTGCTCCGGCAATGCAAATCGCTGTCTGGGTGTCAGCGCTATTTTTCACTCAAAACGCTTAAACAACGATGGTCAGCGCAGTGCGTCAAGCCGATTACTCAGGGCTAGCGAGTGATCGCCATCCGTGCGAACCGGATCGTTCATAACGGAATCCCATCGGCAGTTATAAATCTTTCGTCGCGCAAATCCCGGCTACATTTAAGTTCCCAACCATGCAGCGAATTGACGGCCGTGGACCTGACGAAATTCGGTCGATCAACTTTGAGTTGAATGTCGCCCCGCATGCGAGCGGTTCAGTGCTCGTTTCGATGGGGCAAACCCGCGTTATCTGTGGCATCACGATCGAAGAAGTGGTGCCGCGCTGGATGAAAGAGCAGGGAGTGACTGGTGGCTGGCTTACCGCTGAGTATTCAATGCTTCCGTATTCGACACGGCCGCGAAAGCCCCGAGACGTCGCAAAAGGTCGTCTCGACGGGCGCAGCGTAGAGATTCAGCGGCTGATCGGCCGATCGCTGCGCGCAGTGATCGATCTTGAAAAACTGGGGTCGCGCACGATCTGGGTCGATTGCGATGTTTTGCAGGCCGATGGCGGAACACGCACAACCGCAATCACCGGAGCGAGTCTGGCGCTCGCCATTGCCTGCCGGAAACTCGTGAGGGAAAAAAAACTCGATGCGCCTCCAATGCAAAAATTGGTCGCCGCCGTGAGTGCAGGCATTCTGGATGGGCGGGGCATTTTGGATCTTAACTACGAAGAGGACAAACTCGTTGCTGTTGATTTCAATCTTGTTGCCACCGAAGACGGCGAATTTGTAGAGGTGCAGGGATCTGGTGAGGAAGCGACTTTTTCGGGATCGCAACTGGATGAAATGGTCGCTCTCGCACGCAAAGGCATTGCCGGATTGATCGGCGCCCAGCGCGCTGTTTTAGCGCGAATCATGGTTTCGCCACCGGAAAGCTAGCTGACACTCTGGATTGTAGGGCGTCTGTGTTAGACGCCTTGTGTGTTGACGTTCTTTCGTTGGCGTTTCACAGAAACGCCCTACAATTATTGGCCCAAATGAAGAAAGCGTTGATCACCGGCATCACCGGCCAGGACGGAAGTTATCTGGCCGAATTGCTGCTGGAAAAAGGCTACGAGATCCACGGCATCATTCGCCGCGCCAGCACGTTCAACACTTCCCGCATTGACCATCTTTACACCGACCCTCACGTCAACGGCGTCCGGATGTTTCTGCATTACGGAGACCTTAGCGACTCTGTAAATCTGGTGAAGCTGCTTTACGATTTGAAGCCGGACGAGATCTATCATCTGGCAGCACAGAGCCACGTACGGGTGAGCTTCGATATACCGGAATACACGTCGGACGTTACTGGCGTCGGCACGATCCGCATTTTGGAAGCGATTCGAGAAGTGGGGTTGCGCTCACGTTTCTATCAAGCATCAAGCAGCGAAATGTTTGGCAAGGCTCAGGAAGTACCGCAAACCGAGGAGACACCGTTCTGGCCGCGCAGCCCATACGGCGTGGCCAAGGCATTCGCCTATTGGGCAACAGTAAACTATCGGGAGAGCTACGGGCTTTGCGCGAGCAATGGCATTTTGTTCAATCACGAAAGCCCGCGCCGCGGTGAAACCTTTGTCACTCGCAAAATCTCGCGTGCAGTTGCCGCGATTAAACATGGACTGCAAAAAGAATTGTTTCTCGGTACTCTCGATGCAAAGCGAGACTGGGGATATGCGCCTGAGTACGTGGAAGGGATGTGGCGAATCCTTCAACATGGAGAGGGGAACGATTTTGTGTTGGCCACCGGCGAAACACACACCGTGCGTGAGTTTGTCGAGACGGCCTTTGCACATGTCAATCTCGACTGGAAGGAATTTGTTAAACATGACCCACGTTATGAGCGTCCGGCGGAAGTGGATCTTTTGATCGGTGATCCGTCCAAAGCGAAAAAAATTCTCGGTTGGGAACCAAAAGTGCGATTTCACGAGCTCGTTCGCATCATGGTCGACGCGGACATGAAATTGCTTTCTCGCGAAACGCCAAGAAAGCATCTTGGTCAGATGCCGTGAACCATGACGCGGTCTCTGACCGCGACCCTGGGTCAGTTACGCGGTTGCAACGGGCGATTTCCTTCTGACACGTATGGGAGTGAGCCCGGGCGGTGGCGCCCTACTGGCGTGAATCGATTGCAGCGAGTTCCGCGTCGACCATTTCACGCACAAGTTGCGCAAAATTTCCAGCCGGCTTCCACCCAAGTGTTTTGCCAATCTTTTCCGAGCAGCCAACTAGGCGCACCGGCTCGGTAGGACGATTGAACAAAGAATCGTGCTTCACATATTTCTCCCATGGAAGACCGACAACTGCGAATGCTGCGTCAACAAACTCACGCACGGAATGTGTCTCCCCGGTCGCCACTACGTAATCGTCGGCTGTCTGGTGTTGCAGCATTAACCACATTGCCTGCACGTAATCCTGGGCACGGCCCCAATCTCTTCGGCTCTCCAGGTTCCCGAGGACGAGTTCATCATCGAGATTTCGAGCAATCCGTGCGGCCCCACGTGCGATTTTGCGCGTCACGAAATTTTCCCCGCGCCGTGGCGACTCGTGATTGTAAAGAATACCATTGCAAACAAAGAGTCCGTATGATTGTCGATAAACCCGTGCCAATTGCGTTGCGAACGCTTTTGCGCAACCATATGGGCTCGTCGGCCGAAGCGGGGTGTTCTCCGTTTGCGGCGAAGCGGATGCATCTCCAAAAATTTCCGCGCTCGAAGCATGATAAAACTTCACCGGTGATGGCTGAGCGCGGACGATTTCCAGCAGCCGCAGTGTTGCCATGCCCGTCTCCTCGCATGTCGATTCGGGAATTTCGAAGCTCAGGCCGACATGGCTTTGCCCAGCGAGATGATACATCTCTGTCGGGGAAACCTCGGAGATAATCCGACGCAAGGTAGTGCTATCGGACAGATCGCCATAGTGGAGAAATAAGCGTCGACCGTAGAGTTTTTCGTCGCGCCGCAGATGCTCGATGCGCGAACGCAACAGATTGCTCGTGCGCCGCACGATTCCGTGCACGGTGTAATCTTTCTTCAGCAGCAATTCAGACAAATAGGAACCGTCCTGGCCAGTGATTCCGGTAATCAGGGCAACTTTCTTGGACTCTTTCATTTAAGAATTCACTGCGTCTCGCCGAAGCTTCGTAATCATCAAAAGAGGAAATAATCAAGCGTATTGGCTGTTTGAGAGGCAAACGCAAGATTTGCTCAGTAGTGCAAAGAGGCTCCTCAGTACTGAACAGCATCTCCTGTCCGCGCACCCCGTATGGTGCGCAAAAGAGTTTTCATATTTGATATTCACCCCACGGACGCGCGCGGGGCGACGGCGACAGCCTTATCGCATTACAAACGGCGCAGGATTCGTATCGGCCATCGAATGAGCTGAGACGAGACTCGGGACTGCCACTGCTAGCGGCACGTTCACGATGGTAACTCCGGCGCCCGTTCCCACGACATTGTACAGTTGAATGACGTCGGTCGAGCGCATCCGGATGCATCCATAACTCGCAGGTGTCCCGATGAGGCGTTCCTCCGGCGTGCCGTGAATGTAAATATCCCGGCCAAACGCGTTGGCGTTTTGGGCTTCCAATCCGCGCAGCCACAGGATCCGCGTCACGATTGGATCCCGGCCTGGAGAATCCGGCGCAACGATTTCGCCGGTTCGACGCCGATCCTTGAAAACCGTCCCGGGAGGTGCGCTGTCGCCGATTTTCTCGGCGATCTGCAGCTTACCCAGCGGCGTAAAACGGCTGCCGCGCCAATCGCCCAATCCAAACTTCGACGTAGAGACCGGATAAATTGCCACCACGTTGCCGCGATCAACGAGGGCCAATTTTTGTTCACGCGTGCTGACGACGATCTGATGCTGCGTATCTGGCGCCGCGCAGGATGCGAGAAAGAAAGCAAAAAGCAATAGGCAGGGACTGATCGCCGAGCCGTCCATTTTGTCGCGAGTTTTCGGTGCTCCCTCGCCACGGCGAGCAAGCTGTTGTCGCGCCCTACCATTATCCATGCTCATGCCCGATTGAACTGAAAAAACTTTTCTGCAGTTTCGGTCGTCGCCTCCGCAAGTTCGTCGAGTGAAATCTTTCGCGCTGCTGCAATTGTTTCTGCCATGATGCGCGTATGCGCCGGTTCAGAGCGTTTGCCACGAAAAGGGACAGGCGCCAGATATGGGCAATCGGTTTCCACCATGAATTTCCAAAGCGGGATTTGTGCTGCAACTTCTCGCACAGCCGCTCCGTTTTTGAAAGTGACAATTCCAGTGAACGAAACGAGTTGGTCGAGGTTGAGAACTTCGTTCGCCTGATCCAGCGAGCCGCCGAAACAATGAAAAACGCCACGAACCTTGCCGGCGTATGGCGCCATGATCTTGAGCGTGTCCTCCCATGCGTCGCGCTGATGGATCACTACATTGAGCCCCAGTTCCGCGGCAAGATCGAGTTGCTGCTGAAATAGGCTCGCCTGTTTCGATTTGAAAGCGCCGTCACGAATTTGTGCTTCGATTTCTTCGTCAGTCTCAGTTCGCAGCGCGGACATAACCTGGACCTGCTCCTCCTTCGCTACTTGTTCGCTTGGTAAACGGTGATAATCGAGCCCTGTTTCACCGATTGCCACGACTCGCGGGTTCTTCGCCAGTTCACGCAAGGGCGTGATCACATCGTCCTCCCCTTCTTCAACGGAAGTTGGGTGAACTCCGATCGCTGCGAAGACGGCTGGATGTTTTTCTGCCAGCTCGATCGCGCGCCGGCTGCTTTCCAATGATGTGCCGATCGTTATGATGCGCGTAACGCCCGCATCGTTTGCGCGACGCAGCACGTCCTCGAGATCACTCGCAAAATCGGGAAAATCGAGATGTGCGTGGGTGTCGATGAGCATGAGGCGTTAAAGCGTAGAAGGTTGAAGCGTTAAAACGTTTCGAAGAGTAGACGGCTAGTATTTCGCTTCAATGCTTTATCGGTTCAACGATTATTACCATTCCAGTATCGTGCTCGCCCAGGTGAGCCCGCCCCCGAACACGACCATCAGAACATAATCGCCGCGTTTAATTCGGCCGCTACGATTGGCTTCATCCAATGCGATGGCAACCGCCGCAGCGGAGGTATTACCATAGCGATCCAGATTCACAAACATCTTGTCGCGCGAAATGCCCAGCCGATCCGCGATTGCGTCCATGATGCGCAGATTCGCCTGGTGCGGAATAACACAGGCAATGTCCTCGACAGATAGTCCAGCTTGGTCCAGGACTTTCTTCGCCGCGTTCAACATTGCGATGACAGCTTGTTTGTAAACTTCCTTGCCGGTCATGTGAATCGTTGCCAAATGCATATCGGCATTTTCTCGTGTGATCGGGCAGCGCGAACCGCCGCCGGGCATGAATAAAATATCGGTGTACTCCCCGTCACTGCCGATGTGAGTGCTGATGACACCGTGCGCGCTGCCGCGGTGGCGCAAAACAGCCGCGCCCGCGCCATCTCCAAACAGCACGCAAGTATTGCGATCGGTCCAGTTAGTGATGGACGTCAATTTATCGGCGCCGATCACTAGGACAGTGTTGTGGGTATGCGACGTAATGAATTGCTGTGCAATCTCGAGGCCAAAGAGAAAGCCGGCACAGGCTGCGGAAATATCGAGACAAGCGGCGTTGGTTGCTCCGATTTTCTTCTGAACGAAGCAGGCCGTGGCTGGGAATAGCATGTCAGGAGTGGCCGTTGCCACGAGAATGAGATCAATCTCTTTCGGCGAAATCTTTGCCTGCTCGAGTGCCTTGAGCGCCGCCTTACTCGCCATATCGCTAGTGTTTTCATCTTTTGCGGCAATGCGGCGTTCTTTGATGCCGGTGCGAGTGGTTATCCAATCGTCGCTGGTGTCGACCATGCGCGAGAGGTCTGCGTTGGTCAGGATTTTTTCAGGTACATAACTGCCTGTCCCGATGATCGAGACCGTCCGCAGCGATTTACTGGAGCGCGGGTTCGAGCGAGGCTGTCGTTTCATAGTAACGGCGAATCTCCTCGACGATATGCGGGTTTACCTGCTGTTCAATCGACTCCGCCGCCACTCGCAGCGCGTTCTTGATTGCCAGCGGCGTGCTCGCGCCGTGCGCGATGATGCAGATGCCGTTCACGCCGAGAAGTGGACTGCCGCCGTACTCTTCATAATTCGTCTTGGCCTTGATTGTTCCAATGGCATTCCTCGCCAGGAACGCGCCGGCTTTTCGCATCGTTGTGCGCATGAGCTCGTGCTTGAGCCATTGAAACATTGCCACTGCGATCGATTCGCACGTTTTCAAGATCACGTTGCCAACGAATCCATCGCACACCACGACCTCCACTGGATCCTCAAACAAATGCCGACCTTCTATGTTGCCAACGAAGTTAAGCGAACTTGGTCTTAGCATCTTGAACACTTCCTTGGTTAATTCGGTGCCCTTAACGTCCTCGTCGCCGAGCGAGACCAAGCCAACAGTCGGGTTCTTGTAATGGAGAACATGACGTGAATAGACCGTGCCCATGAATGCGTATTGAAGAAGATGTTCTGGGCGCGCATCGATATTCGCGCCTGCGTCAATCAAAACGAAGACATTCGTTTCGGTCGGAAGCACGGCTGCGATACCTGGTCGATCGATTCCTGGCAACGTGCGAAGTTTAATCATGCTTGCCGCGACGGACGCGCCCGTGTGCCCGGCACTTACGATCGCATCTGCGTCACCGTGTTTCACCAGATCGACGGCACGGCTTACGGATGAATCTTTTTTACGGCGGACAGCTGTCCAAGCGCGATCGCTCATATCTACAACCTGCGTGGAATGAACGATCTCTATCCGCGAATCGTTGCATTGATGTTTGCGCAACTCGTTCTCGATCCTGGCGGCGTCTCCGACAAGATAAAGTTTACTGATCTGCTTGTAATCGCGCAGCGCCATAACGGCGCCGGCAACAAGGTTAGGCGGGCCAAAGTCACCGCCCATCGCATCGAGGGCGATCTTCATCGGTGTGAAACTTTGCGGACTTTAGCCGCGAAATGCAACTTATTTACCCTCGAGCGTCAACACCTGCCGCCCGCGGTAGTAACCGCATGACGGGCAAGCAATGTGCGAGGGAACGGTGCTTCCACACTGGGGGCATTTGTTCAGATGCGGAGCATGCCAGCGGTTGGCCGCTTTGCGCGTGCGCAATCGCATCTTGGATGTTTTGCGTTTTGGGACTCCCATGGCAGGGGTTTACGAAAGCACGTTTGAAGAGGAAAACAATGTTGAAGAGTTGAAGCGGGATTCGGTTTTCGAGTTCTACGCTTCAACGTTTCAACGAATCAACGATTCAGCTTCAGCTTATCTAACGCACTCCAATCCGGTTTCCGCTTCAGATCTTCCTTCGCAGTCTCCGGTTTTTCCCCTTTGCAAACACGATTGCCATCCCGGTCACAGCGCGGATGTGCTGGCAGGTTGAGCAAGAGGTCCTCGCGCATGAACGGCGTGAGGTCGACCGTGTCGGGGCCATGCAGTTCGGTATCCACTGGCTGTGACAGCGAGCCTCTTGCCCAGAGCGCGCCACCGGCAATGCCCAGGTCGATGCTGTAGTGCAGTTGACCAGCGCAGCGAATTCCCTCCGCTTCCAGATTTTGGAGCGGGCAATCCTCGTCTCCGTCCAAATGCAGACCTTGAGGAGGAATTTGTTTGAGATGAATTTTCATTCGTCGAAGCTTTCGGACATTATCGGCTAAATTTCCCGCTCAAAGCCGTGGCGACACAAGCCGGGACGAAACCGGATACATCACCGCCAAGCCGCGCGATCTCCTTCACGATGCGGGAACTAAGATAAGTGTATTCCTCCTTGGGCATCAGGAAAATTGTTTCTACTACGGCGTCCAATTTCCGATTCATCAGCGCCATCTGAAATTCAAATTCAAAGTCGGAAATCGCGCGCAAGCCGCGAATGACTGCTCCGGCGTTTTCTTTTCTGGCGAACTCGACAAGCAATCCTTCGAACTCGGCGATTCGCACGTTGTCGATTTTCCCCGCTGTTTCGCGCAACAAATCGAGGCGATCCTTCAATGAGAAAAGAGGTTGCTTCTCGTCGTTATGCGCTACAGCAACCACCACTTCATCGAACAATTTTCGCGCGCGCTCGATGACGTCGAGGTGACCATTTGTTATGGGATCGAAGCTGCCAGGGTAAATCGCACGTCGCATCGGCAAAAATTCGCAGAGGAATTGGCAAATGAAAAGCCAAGAGAATAACAAAGCACCAACTTCGTTTTCGCCACTGCGTAGCAAGCCGAATGACCAACGACCAAAACGATTTAACGCTTCAACACTTTACCTACTTAACATGGCGAAGCCGTTTGCCTAAAGTGCTTGAGACACCAAATTGAGCATCACTCCCATGGGCGATCCAATACCATACAAGACCGTCGCCGTGGCGAGCACGTTTTCCCCGCGATTCAAACAGGTGCTTGCGGAAGCGAAACGCATTCGGGAACGCTTTTCCGCCGATCTGCATTTGATCTATGCGGGCGAACGCGATGAGGAAATAGCAAAGAAGTTTAGCGAAGCGCTCGCCCAACTAGAACTTCCGCTCGATTCAAAAATTCATTACGAAAAGGGAAACCCCGCCGACGCCATTTTGCGCGTCATCGCTCGTGAGAAAATCGACGTAATCGTCGCCGGCGCACTGGAAAAGGAAGTCGTGTTACACCCATTTCTGGGCAATGTCGCGAGGCGCCTTGTACGGGAAGCGCCCTGCTCGGTGATGCTCTTTACCACTCCGGCAGCAAAACCCAAACCGCTGCGACGGATCGTTTTTATTGCCGATTATTCTGACACGCGATTGAACGCTTTGAAGAGAATGCTGCCGTTCGCTGCGGCGGAATCATGCGAACGGCTTTATGTCATTCGTATCATCACTACATTTGATCAGGCGCGCGCATCGATTCATGCAAACGCCAGGAGACACGCGAAGACGAGCACAGACGATGATGAAGAAGAGGCATTGGAAAGATTCGTTTTATCGGCAGGCGCAACCGATGTACCGATTGAGGCCCGTTGCATTCGTGGGAATACGGGCTTGGCCGCGTCGGATTTTGTTCAATCAGTGAAAGCGGACTTGCTGGTCGTGCCGCTACAGAAGAATGCCGGTGGGACCCAGCGTTTGCCAAGTAATATTGCGTGGGTCACCGATGTCATTCCGTGTAATCTCTGGCTAATTCGGTGAACTAAACTGCCGAGCTTAAGCATCGGTCGCAGGCGACCGTCTTTGCATTCGATTCGACTTTTGTACAACCTCCGCAACGCATGGAGCCTGAGTTTCAACCGTACGGTTTGCCGCATCTCACGGTCATCTCTCTTACGATTGTCCTTCCTTTTGTCCTTGCCGCGATCGTGTGGCGAACAAAATCGCCCCGCGTCGAAAAGGTGATCATCGGAGTTCTCTCCGCAGTCCTTGTGCTGAACTATGTAGTCTATTTAATTTTTATCCGCAGCCGCGGTACCGCGATCTGGCAACACATGCTCCCAATGCAACTGTGCGATTGGGGTATGGTGGTCGTAATCGTGGCGATGTGGACGGGAAACCAGCGCTGGTTCGAGGTGGCATATTTCTGGGGGATTGGCGGTACGTTGCAGGCCGTGCTCACGCCAAACCTGCCTTTTGGTTTTCCAGATTGGCGATTCATCAGCTTTTTCACTTCGCATTGCGGCATCATCATCGGCGTGGTTTTCCTGATGTTGACTCGCCGATACCGGCCATACCCCATGTCGATCGTGCGGGTGTTCCTCTGGTCGGAGTTTTATTTTGTGGTTACGTTCGTTACAGACAAGCTGACGGACTTTAACTACGGATTTTTGCTCCATAAACCGGAAGCATTTTCAATTTTGAGTTTTCTCTCCGATTCGTGGCCGCTCTACCTTCTGCAACTACACGGAGTCGCATTGCTTTTCTTCCTCGGATTGTATGCGCCGTTCGCGGTTTACGATGTGGCGCGAGGAAGCCGACTTGCCGAAGGATGAGTAGGTCATGTGGTGTAAGCAAGCCCTTCGCTTGCCGAGGTGAAGCGGTGATGTGTACTTGAACGCGTTGGCAGGCGGAGCGCCTGCCCCACAATTATAAGCGATCAATGAAAACCAAGCCATTGCGCGTCGGCAGGATCACAATTGGTGGCAAACGACCGGTATTTATTCTCGGTCCGTGCGTGATCGAGTCGGAGAAGTTTGTCTGGCGCATGGCGAACAAGATCGCTGCAATGTGCGCAGCCGAGGATATTGATTTTATTTTCAAGGCGTCATACGACAAAGCAAATCGAACGTCTGTGCGCTCGTTTCGCGGGATTGGAGTACGTGAAGGCTGCGAAATTCTTTCAGCCATCGGCCGGGACTTGAAAATCCCCGTCACAACGGATGTTCATTTGCCTGCCGAAGCCGAGATTGCCGGCGAAAAGATCGATATGTTGCAAATTCCGGCTTTTCTTTGCCGCCAAACTGATCTGTTACACGCAGCTTCGAAAACGGGTCGCGCGATCAATGTAAAAAAAGGTCAGCTTCTTGCGCCGTGGGACGTGCGCAATATCGCGGAGAAGTTGACCGCGTTTGGCAATGAGAAATTCTGTTTCACGGAGCGCGGCACTAGTTTCGGCTATAACAACCTCGTTGCCGACATGCGTTCGCTCTATTGGATGCGGGAGGCCGGATATCGCGTGATTTTCGACGCGACACATTCGGTACAGCGTCCAGGTGGAGCAGGGGACTCGACATCGGGCGACGGTGTTTTGGCGCCGGCTCTGGCCAGAGCGGCGATGGCAACTGGATGCGAAGGAATCTTCATGGAGGTTCACGAAAATCCTGCCCGCGCGTTATCAGACGGGCCGAATCAGATTCCCCTAAAGGATTTGCCGAAGAATCTGCGCGTGTTAAAGGCTATTCATGCTGCCGTCTCAGGTAGGGGCGATTGACGTCAATCGGCCGGGTAAGAAGGGTATTGCGTTGATCAAGTGGGCGATTCGGGTGAACCGCCCCTACCTGCGCATGGTCTTGTCGTTTTGGTTATCGTTGGTCTTGATGTGCGTTGTAATAGCGGCGCCTCAAGTATCCGGTCAGTCGAAAGGTCGTAAAAAGAAGGCAGGCACCTCGGCGACAGCAGGCGGGTCTCCGGGGGAACAGAGCTTGACGAACATTCCGCTGCCAATTGGGCACGAGGCCAAGGGGCTTGTATTGCCAGACTTTGATACTGAAGGCCGTCTGAAGGGAAGGTTTGAAGCCGGTACGGCGCACCGGATTGATGAGGAACATATCGGCTTCCAACACCTTAAAATTACAACCTATACTCCGGAGAGTCAGCCCGACCTCCGAATCGACATGCTGACATCGGTGCTGGATTTGAAGACTCGGATTCTAAGCTCGAAGGAGCGGACCACCATTCAGCGGGCGGATTTCAACATCGCTGGTGATTCAGTGCAGTTCGACACAAACTCGAAGACCGGAAGATTGATCGGAAATGTAAAGATGGTCATCACTGACAAATCTCATCTGACCGCAAAACCCAACACGACCGAATGAAAAAACTAGCGGTGTTAGTCTTGATTCTCGCGTGTGCGATCGAAACGCATCTGACAGCGCAGATTGCCGCCGCGCCAGCGGGGTCACCTGGACAACCTAAAAAGGCTGAGAAACCGGCGAAAGACAAAGCGAAAAACAAAGACAAAAAGAAAGACGATAAATCGTCCGGCACGAACTTATTTGGTTCGAACGCTGCAGGGATGCAATCCGATCAACCGACCACAACGGAAATCTATGCGGATGAGGCTTTTTTTGATTCAACCAAGAACATGGGCATCTTTACCGGCCGTGTGAAGGTAGTCGACCCGCGTTTCAATCTTCAATCCGACAAACTGAGAGTGTTTATTACAAAGGGACAAAACCAGAGCCTGGAAAAAGCCATCGCTGAAGGCAATGTTGGACTCATACGCGACAGGCCCAATCCGAACGGTGGACCTCCGACTCACGCTGTTGGCCGCGCCGACAAAGCCACTTACACTGCTACTACCGGCGATGTTGAATTGGTGGGAACGCCGCGCGTGCAGGAAGGACCAAACCTGCACGTGGCAACCAGCCCCGACACAGTCATGGTCGTCAGCCAGAATAGTCAGCTAAGAACACACGGGCCGAGTCGCACCGAAATTGTCCAGCAGCCAGACCAAGAAAAGAAAGGCGAGGAAAAAAAAGGACAAGCAAACCCTTCCCAGACTCCCGCCGCCCAGGCGTCACCCGCTCCGTCTTTGCCCAAGCCATGATTAGCCAAGCTGCCCCCGTTTCGAGTCGGAAAGTTCCGTCGCCGGTCAAAACAAAGGGGGAGACTGTCCTGACTACCGATCAGCTGGTCAAGATCTACGGCGGCCGAGCCGTCGTCGATGGAATCAACCTGCATGTTGGCGCTAGCGAGATTGTCGGGCTACTTGGACCGAACGGAGCAGGTAAGACTACCAGTTTTTACATGATTGTTGGTCTGGTCAGGCCAAACAGCGGTCGCGTGATTTTTTCGGACACCGACGTCACTGACTATCCGATGTACAAGCGCGCGCGGCTCGGCATGGGTTACCTGCCGCAGGAAGAATCGATCTTTCGTAAGATGACGGTCGAACAAAACATCCTTGCCATTTTGGAAACGCTTCCCCTGAGCAAAGCTGAACGGCGGAACCGTTGCGATCAACTGCTGCACCAGTTTGGCATTGAGCGGATCGCCAAAAATACCGCGCTCACATTGAGTGGTGGTGAGAAACGGCGATTAACTATCGCGCGTTCGCTGGTCACGCAGCCAAAGATGTTGATGCTGGACGAGCCATTTAGCGGCGTCGATCCCATCGCGGTCTATGAGATTCAGCAAATTATCGTAAACTTGCGCAAGTTGGGGCTTGCGATCATGATCACCGACCACAACGTGCGCGAGACTCTTTCCATCGTGGACCGCGCGTATTTGATTTTCGATGGCCGCGTGGAGAGCGAAGGCACAAAGGATTTTCTCATCAACGATCCCATTAGCCGCCAGCTTTACCTCGGGGAGCGCTTCAAGATGTGATCAAAATGACGAAATCCGAACGACGAATGACGAAAGAATTTTCGATCCGGGCCGCCAGAGCTTTTGGTTGATCGGCGGCTGAGATGCGGTAGCCTTTCGTTAAGGCAATGGAGTTTGCCGTCCCCGTGCAGGGCGGGGAAAACCGCGTGAGCTAATGACTCCTTCCAAGCGGAAGGAGTTTTTTAATGCTCGATTATATCTTGGTAATGGCAGGCGGCGCACTTGGCACCGGGGCCCGATTCTGGCTATCGGGATTTGTTGCCGAACGTGGCGGGGAACTTTTCCCCCTGGGAACGCTCGTCGTAAACATTACCGGGTCCTTCACGATCGGATTCATCGCTGGCTTTACGGATCCGGAAGGGTCGTTTCTTGTGTCACCGCGGATTCGTCAATTTTTGATGATCGGTGTGTGCGGCGGTTACACAACATTTTCATCCTTCAGCTTACAAACACTAGATCTCGTACGAGATGGAGACTGGTTCAAGGCCGGTCTAAATACACTGCTCTCATTTGCTTGCTGCCTGATTGCCGTATGGCTTGGACGCATTCTTGCCCTCGCAATATTGCCGAAATAAAAACAAATTATGCATCTTCCTGAAGACGCCGTCCTTTTGCGGATTTTTATCGGGGAAAGCGATCGTTACCAACACCGACCGTTGTACGAGGCGATCGTGCTGAAAGCACGAGAACTGCAACTGGCTGGCGCAACCGTGCTACGCGGACCAATGGGTTTTGGAAAATCAAGTCACCTGCACACTGCCAAAATTCTTCGCTTGTCCATGGATCTGCCAATTGTGATCGAAATCGTGGACACTGAGGAAAAGGTCAATGCATTCTTGCCAGTGCTCGATGAAATGATGGGTGGCGGCCTTGTCACGCTCGAAAAGGCGAAAGTGATCCGTTATCAAGATCAAGGGAAAGGATAATCCAGGCGGTTCGCTTTGATCATGACGTTCTCGAAGCGCATGGCGGTCGCCCTGTGATAGGATGCATATTGGAAATTGCGCGCTATTCACGCTAGAAGTTATCCTCATGGCGGAACAACGTGCGACCCAGACGATCACATCTCCGAGCGATCAGCGGAAGAGCGTCCCGGTTGTCACGGTTGAGAGCTTTTACAATTCGCACGCTGAAAAGCTACAGATGAAGTTGGAAGGATCGCGTGTGGGGTTCCATCGGAAAATTCGTTTGCCTTCGAATCTTCGAATCAGGCGTTTTCGAAAGTTATGTGAGCGCAAAATACCGTGCCTGGTGATGTCGCGCGGGTTTCATCTTGCGCCGGAGTTGCTAGGCGTGACAGCAGAGGCAAAAATCGCAGTGTTTCGCACGCCAATGATTACGATGAAGTTCATCAATGCTGCGACGATTGCCTTGGAAATGGATTTTTCCCCCACTGTGACCGAGTTCGGCAGCATGGTGGACATTCTGGGCGTGGGCGTTTTGATTCGTGGCGCAAGCGGAATTGGCAAAAGCGAATGCGTCTTGGGATTGATCGAGCGCGGCTACAGCCTGGTGGCCGATGATGTGACCCGGATTACTTCTCTCGAAGGACGCGAATTGATGGCGACGGCGCCTGAACTGACTCGCAATCACATGGAAGTGCGCGGCATTGGCATTATCGATGTGGCGAAGGTGTTTGGCATTGGTAGCATTCGAATTGAGAAGCGCCTTGATCTCGTGGTCACGCTCAAGGAATGGCACGAGCTGGATGAGGTTGATCGGATCGGATTGGATCGGGAATTTTATGAAATCCTTAAACTGCCGGTGCCGCACGTCACTATTCCGGTAAGGCCTGGCCGCGACATGGCGAGGTTGATTGAAGTCGCGGCGATGGACGAAAAATTGAAGGGCCTGGGGCAAAACAGCGCGGTCGATTTCAATACCAGGCTGCTCGGACTGATGGAGCGGAAGGGAGATGTGTAATGGGCTTACTATACAGAAAAACGGGCCGCGCAGAGCGTGATCAGAAGATTGAAAAAGATATCTCGATCACGAATCGGCTTGGTCTCCATGCACGACCAGCGGCCATGTTCGTGCGGATTGCGAGTCGTTACCGCTCGGAAATCTGGGTGTCGAAAGAAGGCGAAGAGGTAAATGGCAAGAGCATCATGGGCTTGATGATGCTCGCTGCCGGCCAAGGATCGAAGCTGCACATCCGTTGTGAGGGCCCGGATGCCGATAAGGCGATGGAAGAACTCGAGGCATTGATCAAGGCGGGTTTTAACGAAGACTAGTCGAGTTTCTTCTGACTCGTCCAAGCGACCTGGCCGGGGGACGGTCACCCCGAGTTCGCATTGTTTGACATCTGCTTTACTCTGGCAGGTGCATGAGCGAAAGCGCGCGTCAGGAAATCCGTTTTGAAGGAGTAGGCGTCTCTCCGGGAATGGCCTGTAGCAAGATCCACGTCGTGCGCGATGACTTGGATGACGTCGTGCGTTACCGCATCGCGCCTTCCCAAATCCCAGACGAGATTGGGCGCTTCGAAACTGCACTTATTCAAACGCGCATGCAGATTCTGGAAATGCAGCAGCGCATTGCAGAATCCATTGGAGCGAAGGACGCAGCCATTTTCGATGCTCATTTGCTCGTAGTTGAAGACCGAACGTTGATCGACGAAGTGCTGCGAAAACTGGAAACCGATCTGTGCAATGTCGAATGGGTCTTTCAGGAAGTTGCCACCCGTTACGCCGAGACACTGAACAAGATTGATGATCCCTACTTGCGAGAGCGTGCGCTGGATATTCAAGACGTGACGAAACGCGTGATTCGCAATCTGCAGGGCAAGGCGCCCAAGACGTTTCTCGCCCTAAGCGAGCAGCACATTCTTATTGCGCATAATCTGACTCCTTCGGATACAGCGAGCATCAACCGGGCGAATGTGCTCGGGATCGCGACGGATGTGGGTAGCCGCACCTCGCACGCTGCGATTCTGGCGCGTTCTCTCAATATCCCGGCAGTAGTGGGACTGCATGATATCACCGCAAAGCTCGAGACCGGTCAACATGTGCTCGTTGATGGAAGTGATGGCCTGCTAATCATCGACCCGGCGCCAGAAACGGTTGCGCACTATGCAGAGATTGAATCAAGAAGAGCCGTGGTTGCGGCACAACTGAAAGAACTGCGCACGACAAGATCGACCACGCGTGATGGCCATCACATTGTGCTCTCGGCAAATATCGAACTTCCTGAAGACGTCGAGGCCGTGGCAGCCAACGGTGCAGAGGGCATCGGTCTCTATCGCACCGAGTTTCTTTATTTGAATCGCACTAGCTTGCCAACAGAGCACGAACAATTCGAAACGTATCGAAGAGTGGCGGAGCGACTCCGGCCTGATCCGCTAATCATCCGAACATTTGACCTTGGCGGCGACAAACTCGCTCCGGGAACGGTGGACATCGCTGATGAGCTGAACCCTTTTCTTGGTTGGCGCGCCATCCGTCTTTGCCTCGAGCACATAGATATCTTCAAAACACAGTTGCGCGCTATTCTCCGTGCCAGTGCTGTTGGCAACATAAAAATCATGTTTCCCATGATCTCCGGCTTGGAGGAGTTACGCCGCGCCAAGGCCGTACTCGCCGAGTGTAAGGACGAATTGCGCCGGTCGGGTATCCCTTTTGGGAAAGAGATCGAGGTTGGTGCGATGATCGAAATTCCAAGCGCGGCGATCTGTGCCAACGCGCTCGCACCCGAGGTGGATTTCTTCAGTATTGGAACGAACGATCTGATTCAGTATACGCTTGCGGTAGATCGCGTGAACGAGAAGCTCGCGCACCTTTATGAGCCGACGCATCCGGCAATACTGCGTCTGTTAAAAATGATCGCCGAGGCGGCGCACGCCAACCACATCTGGGTGGGCGTTTGCGGAGAAATGGCCGGGGACGTCGCGCTCATCCCGCTTTTGCTGGGTCTGGGCATGGACGAGCTCAGTGCGGGTGCCACGCTGGTTCCGCGAGTCAAACGCGCGGTGCAAAGCCTCGCGATTCCCGAATGCCGCGAGCTGGTCGAGGAAACGCTCAAGCTAAATACTGCTTCTGAGATTCTGGCGCGTTGTCTCGAGTTGGCGGATAAACGCTACGGCGATTTATTGGGCTGATCCGAAATTCGTAACTGCTGATCATGATCCGGCTCTCGAATCACGTCGTTTCTACTCTTCTGCTTCTGGATCGGGCTTTAACCCTTCCTCCTCCATCTTCCGCAACACGTCGCTCATATCGTCCACTTCATCCCAGACATCCTGACTCACATAAATCGGTGCCTTCTGCTGTGTGGCCATCGCGATGCAATCGCTTGGTCGCCCATCGAGCTCGATGATCTTTTTCTGATGCAATTCGTTTTCAACGCGAATGATCGCGCGGGCGTAATACGTGGCATTCTTCAGGTCATTGATGATGATTCGCTCGATCTTTGCGCCGAGGGCCGTCAATAAATGTGCCATCAAATCGTGGGTAAGAGGGCGCTCCTTGGTGATCTGACGCATGAACATCGTGATCGCGCTGCCCACCGTTTGATCGACATAAATAATGAATACCTTGTCGTTATTGCCGAGGAACACCGCGCAGCCGCCGCTTGTCGGCAAAACGGCCCGCACCTGCACTTCGATCACCGTTTTGTTCACGAGCGAACGTTATCTGCAGGGAAGCGAAAAACAAGCGGTGTGGACTACATGCGTTGCCTTTCTGTCACAGAAAACATGCGACACATGAGTCGACGAAAATTTTGATTCTGCAGGCTTGCATGTTGAACACGCTGATTGAATATCCGTTTTGTGGCATCTATTCGCCGCGCGATCTGATCAAATGAAAAACGAGTGGGACGTTGACGCAGCGATCGCGACCTACAATGTCGATGGCTGGGGCGGCGGATATTTCACCGTCAATCCGGCCGGCAACATGGTGGCGCGCCCTCTGCAGGAAAACGGCGGAACAATCGATATTCTGGAAGTCGTAAATGAAGCGCGCAATCGCGGTTTAAGTTTTCCGCTGGTCATCCGATTTCAGGATTTACTGCGACACCGCGTCGAAGCGGTAAACCATGCATTTAAAGAGGCGATGACGGAGTTTGGTTACAAGAATCAGTATCGCGGAGTTTTTCCAATCAAGGTCAATCAGTTGCGCGAGGTCATCGAAGAAATTGTCGATGCCGGTCAGCAATTTCATTTTGGCCTCGAAGCAGGAAGCAAACCGGAACTGGTCGCCGCCCTGGCGATGCACCAGGACCCCGAAAGTCTCATCGTTTGCAATGGTTACAAAGACGCGGCGTTCATCCGCATCGCTCTGTTAGGCTGCAAGCTCGGCAAAAAAGTAGTCATTGTTGCCGAAAAACTCGAGGAACTGGAGCAAACGATCCGCGCAGCAAAGGAAGTCGGCGTGGAACCGTACATCGGAATTCGGGTGCGCCTTTACAGCAAAGGCGCGGGCAAATGGGCGCCGAGCGGCGGGGAGAACGCGAAGTTTGGTCTCGATACCACAGGTCTCGTCGCGGCGAGCGAAATGCTAAAGGCCGCAGGCCTCGCGCATTGTCTGAAACTCATTCACTTCCACGTCGGTTCGCAGGTGCCGGATATTTCGACTATCAAGCGCGCTGTGCGTGAAGGTGCCCGGTATTATGCCAAGATTGCGAAGCTGGGGCATGAGCTCGGATATCTGGATGTCGGCGGCGGACTAGGTGTCGATTATGACGGTTCACGCAGCGATTTCGATAGCTCGGCAAATTATTCGCTCCAGGAATATGCGAACGATGTCGTCTGGAACATCATGGACGTGTGTGATTCCGAAGGCGTCCCGCATCCAGCGATCGTGAATGAAGGTGGTCGCGCAATCGTTGCGCATCATTCCGTTCTGGTGATGGAAGCGTTCAGCTCCATCGAGAAAACGGCGCCGAAGTTGCGAGTGACCGCGAGCGAAAAAGATCACAAACTGGTGGGCGACATTCTTGATGTGAAGCAGCGGCTCAAGCGTGGCAATCGCCTTGAGAGCCTGCACGACATCCAGCAAATCAAGGAGGAAGCACAGCAGAACTTCGAGTTTGGTCTTCTGAATCTCGAGTCAAAAGCAAAGATCGATACAATCTATTGGCAGCTCGCGCAGCAGATCGTGAATATGCATCGCGGCTTGCGCTTTATTCCCGAGGAAGTCAAGCAGCTAGAAACCACGTTAGGCGACCAGTACATCTGCAATTTCTCCGTTTTCCAATCGCTGCTCGATCACTGGGCGCTTGGTCAATTGTTCCCAATCATGCCGATTCATCGGCTCAACACGCCGCCGGACCGTCATGGAATGATCGTCGACATCACATGCGATTCCGACGGCAAGATCTCGAAGTTCACCGATCTACAGGATGTGCGCGACACCATCCCGTTGCATCGCATCGTGCCGGGTGAAATGTATTACCTCGGCGTCTTCATGGTGGGCGCGTACCAGGACATCATGGGTGACCTGCACAATTTGTTTGGCCGCGTAACCGAGGTGCACGTTTTTCTTGATCCCGATGAGGAATCCGGTTGGTACATCGAAGAAGTGATTGGCGGCAGCACGATCGGCGAAGTGCTTGCCATGACGCAGTGGGACAAGGTCGAGCTGATGCGGTTGCTCAAGGTGCAGGTAGACGACGCCATCAAAACCGATCGCCTTAAGCCGAACGATGCCATGCGACTTCTAGACGACTACGAGCGTCTTTTGCAGGAATACACCTACCTGTCGCTCAACGGCGTTAGACTGCCATCGCAATCACGCAGCTGGTTGCCGCTAAGTTGAGCTGTCGATCTTGTAGCGCGCGGCACGCACCTCATCCCGAGCGAAGCGAGGGACCTCACCCATTCGTTGCCGCATCACGCAAGGTAGCGAGAATGATCGCCACTTCGAATGCGAGGCTCCTCGCTCCGCCCGGAATGACCGCGTTCGAGTTGAGCATTGAATGTTGAACGTTGAACGTTGAGCGTTGAACGTTGAGGGTAAATATGACGCAGCCTTCTCCAACTCCGATTAAGGACGCTTTGCAAAGCCGCGCCCCGATCGATTCGACTCAAGTGCAGGGATGGATGCGGACGCGACGCGATTCGAAGGATTTTTCGTTTATCGAGCTGAACGACGGCTCCACCCTGCGCAATCTTCAGGTTATCGCGAAGAACACGTTGCCGAATTACCCGGCGGTTCAACGGCTCGCAACGGGAGCAGCAATCAGCGTGACTGGCGCGTTGGTGCCGTCGCAAGGTAAAGGACAAAAATGGGAGTTGGTTGCGGACAAAATCGACATCGTAGGAACTGCCGATGACTCCTACCCCCTGCAAAAGAAAGGACACACAGCTGAATTTCTGCGTGAAATCGCTCATCTGCGTCCTCGCTCAAATCTTTTCAGCAGCGTCTTTCGCGTGCGTAGCAGACTCGCGTTTGCAGTTCACCAGTTTTTTCAGGACCGCGGTTTCGTTTATGTTCATACGCCAATCATCACCGGCAGCGATTGCGAAGGAGCTGGAGAACTATTTCGAGTCACAACGCTCGACGCCGAAAAAATACCGCGAATGGGCGATGGCAAAATCGATTATGCGAAAGACTTTTTCGCACGGCCGACGTATCTGACCGTAAGCGGCCAACTTGAAGCTGAAGCCTTCGCGCTGGCCCTGTCCAGGGTTTACACCTTTGGACCCACTTTTCGCGCTGAGAACTCGAACACGTCCAGGCACGCAAGCGAGTTTTGGATGATCGAGCCGGAAATGGCGTTTTGCGATCTGAACGGCAACATGGATCTCGCCGAGGAGTTTGTTAAGTATTTGGTCGCATACGGGCGCGAACATTGCCCGGATGAGATGGAACTTTTCGGCAAGTTTGTGGACAAGGAATTGCTTGCGCGACTTGATTTCGTCGTCGACCGCCCGTTTCAGCGGATCACCTATTCTGAAGCTGTCGAGCTTCTAAAAAAGAGCGGAGAGAAATTCGAGTTTCCCATTCATTACGGATTGAATCTGCAATCAGAACATGAGCGCTGGTTGACGGAGAAACATTTCCAGTGCCCGGTCACGGTTTTCAATTATCCAAAGGAAATTAAACCGTTCTATATGCGTGTGAACGACGACGGAAAGACAGTGACCGCAATGGACCTCCTCGTGCCGGGAATTGGCGAAATCGTCGGTGGCAGTCAGCGTGAAGAACGCCTCGAGATGCTGGAGGAGAACATGCGCCGGCACAACATGGATCCTACTGATTACAAATGGTATCTCGATTTGCGGCGTTACGGTACCGTTCCGCACTCCGGTTTCGGCCTGGGCTTCGAGCGAATGTTGATGTTAATTACGGGGGTACCGAACATTCGCGATGTGATTCCCTTCGCACGCACGCCGGGCAGCGCAGAATTCTGATTCGCGAACTAGGTTTTGATCATCGGGGCCGGCTGTAGAATGATCAGAGCCGACGGTTTTACCGTGATTTCAATTTCATTGGGAGCTTTGCCACTTTGTTTCTTCTTGGGCCAAAGCTTGTCGTCCAAATGAAGTGCTGGCCCTTTCCAGACAACCCGTAATTTGCGAAATTTTCGAGCGGGCAGCGGAGAATTACTTTTCTTCCCATCTACGCGTGCTTCGAAGTGTTTCGCCAGAAGCGCGGAATCGGCTGGGCGTGCGCACGTAAAATCGAATCGTCCATCTCTGGTGCCGGCGCGTGGCGCCAAATAAAGAGCAGGACCGACGGAATGAATATTCATTGCTTCCCAGAGAATGTAGCGCCCGGAAATGTCTTTTCCGTCGAGCTCGATCTTCCATTTGCGCGCCGGATAATCGTGCAGCATTCGGGATAACAGCGCGCTGTGTCGAGCCATCTCTTGCTCTTTGGAAAGCTTCTTAGTCGTTTTGTTCTTTTTTTCCTCTTTTTTCGCGGCTTGAACGTAATCTGCAAGCAGGCCCCCGCCTGCCGCTTCAAAAAAGTAGCGTTCACCCCACGGCCCATACGCAAATCCGACGTCAAATGTCCGTTTCTTTCCGCCTTCGAGCCTTGTAATAATTTCCTCGGGAGAAGCGACGAAGCCGAGCGCACGAGCAAGATTATTCGCCGTGCCGAGCGGGAGCACGCTTAAGGGAATGCCGCTGTCGACAAGCCGGGACGCGACCTTTGCGGTAGTCCCGTCTCCGCCGGCGGCAAGCACGAGGTCGGTCGGTTTCTTGAGAGCCTTCTTGAGGCCCGGTTCTTTCGTCGATTGATAAGTGGCGTGATGTCCAGCTCTGGCTAGCAATGCCATCAATTGCCTTTTGCCATGTTTTGCATCACCAGCCTTCGGATTGTGTATCAGTGTGATTCGCATCCTCTTTCGCAATCGTAGATACTACATCGAACGGTTCGGCCAAAAACAATCTGGCACACGTTTCATAAAATAAGGACATGCGAATTTTGATTTCGAACGACGATGGAATCTATAGTCCCGGCATTCTGGCCCTCGCGAAAGTCGCGTCGCGTTTTGGCGAAGTGCGCATCGTTGCGCCTGACGTCGAGCAATCTTCGATGGGCCACGCTATTACTGCTTCACGGCCGCTGCGATACAAACGGATTCGCCTCGACGAGTTCGAGGCTTACAGGGTAAACGGCACGCCCGCCGATTGCGTCGCACTCGGGACCCATCAGTGGCAGCATACTGATGTTGTCCTGTCGGGAATCAATCTTGGTCTAAATCTCGGTAACTCCTGCTGGCATTCCGGAACGCTTGCGGCGGCAAAACAGGCAGCTTTACTCGGCCTGCGGGGAATCGCCATCAGCACAGAGTTCAGTGATAAACAGGAACCGAATTTCTCTGCGCTTGAGCCATATGTAACCAAGGTGCTCCAGTTGCTACTGGAAGAAAAAGCGATGTCGCTCGTCAACGTAAATTTGCCTCCAAAACCACGAGGCATCCGCTGGACCCGCCAGTCTGTGCGGCAGTACGACGGAAAAGTGGTCCCGAGCAAGGATCCAATGGGCCGTCCAATTTACTGGTTCACTATTACACCCCTTGAGGGAGCAGAGGAAGGAACCGACCGCTGGGCAGTCGAACACAATTGGGTTTCCATCACTCCGCTGCGCCTTGATCTCACCGACGAAAAAGGTCTCACCCGCGCGCTGGCGCTCCATCACACACCACCAATTGCTAGCGGAACATCAGGCAAGTCACAAAGGAAGAAAAACTCCAGGCGCGGCATGAACAAAAAAGCGCGGCACGAAAAGAGCTAACCGATGATGAAATCGCCAGGGGTTTACCGGAACACAGATCAGCGCTGCGTTTCACTTATCCTCTTAAACTCGAGCTTGGAGCCGCCGGGCTCTTGCAGCGTCATCCGGTCGCCGGAAATTGTCATCTGGTAAACCGTCGTTGCGAATGGCGTCTCGATTTTGATTCGGTCCTGGTCGCCGAATTTGTACCGGCCACGCACGTCCCCGATAAGGACGGCGCCATTTGCCGAAAATTCCCACAGGATTGTATTTGATCCCCCCATTAGGCGCCATTTGCCCACGATGGTGGAGTTTCCGCAGCCAGCCATCGCGAACAACAAAGCGATCGCGATTATCCATAATCGCGGTTTGGACTGAGAAAAAACAAATGGCATGACTGCCGATTTGTTACTCATTCGCGACTGCTTTGTCCAGTGTGGCGAATTGAATGGCGCTGGAGCCGCTGTAGTCACAGCTCTGCAGGCCGCCCTCCTAGCATGAAAGCAAGGTCCACATGGCAATCGGCCACAAGCTGGGGCTACAACATCAAGGTAGCGTCCATGATCATTTGTGGACCGCTTCTGCCTGTGCCGGGCTAAGCACGTATGTGTAGAATAGGTGCTTGCCGCGCACTGTCCTCACTTCGCCATCTACCCCGCCAGGGTATAGCTTATGGACCAGCTCCCGATACTGTTCGTTTCCCGGAAAGAAGAGAAACGCCAGCCCTTTGTTCCCGGCAGCGATCGATGTCAATTCATTCGGAGGATTGTTTAGTGGAGTCCACTGCGGATTCGCCAGCAGGTACTGCGTAGTCGCGGGATCATACGCTGGCGAGCGCTGGCCGATCGTAAATACATGATACCCGGGGCCGAGCGATGCCTGGTAGCGGCTCTGAGCAGTTTGAATTTCATAGTTCTGCTGGGCCGACCGGTATGCGCGGCTCCTCAGGCTCGCAGGGTCGGCGTAATACCGATGAAAGTAGAAACTCAGGTTGGACCAGCCAAGCAGTGATAAGCAAATGGCGAGCGTCGCAGGCAAGACCCAATGCAGCTTTGTGGGCAGTTCTACCTTGGTCGCTGTCGCGAATGCGCCTATGGGCACGGCTAGCGCAACATAGAACGCTGGGAAAGCCGGAGTCCAATGGTTAATCAGAGGCGGAGTACTGTTCGGATACGCGACAAACGTCCCGCCTATGAGCAAAGCGCCAAGTCCCGAAATGAGCATGAGAAACGCGGCTGGATGCCGCCAGTGCCATAGCAGTAGCGAAAACCCCAACACGAGTAGAGCTGCTTCGGCAGGCAAAAGCAGAGGCGCGTAATAAATGATGTCTTGTGAGCTATGACTGCTTATCCCAAGCAAGTTCTCACAGATAACTGGCGAAATTCTTTTCCACGTCTTGTCCAAGTCTTCAAAGCTGGTTGGAATGTGAGGAGACCATATTAGTAAGCTCGCTCCTCGACCAAAGTAGAGGTTGGGATGGCGTATAAAGTGAACTAAGAGCGGACCAAACCCTACAAGATAGCTACCGGCGAGCAGCAAAAAGCTGCTCAGGCAAAGGCGCGCCTGTTTCCAGTGAAAGACTAATATGTAACAGATGAAAAGAATCACGACAAATGGCAACAGTCGCGTCCCATAATAAAAGTACTCACTTAGCCCTGCCGACAAGCCAGCTAGCGCCCAATCCAACGGCCGGCGCGACCTCAGGCTACGTATCAAGAAAAAGAAGCAGGCTGCCCAGAAGAACTCTGTTGTGATGTTATTAAGCGCCAGGCGGCTGTAGTGAATATTGGATGCGCTAAACGCCAGTATCGCGGTTCCGACTATCGCGGCATACCTTCCCCATGTCCCGCGAATTAACCCATATAACGGGAGAACCGTAGCAGCGCCGAACAAAGCAGCTGGAAGCCTTAGCGTTGCAAGGGTGTTGCCACCCACCTCGAGAAATCGTGATACGATCCAAAACCACAGAGCGGGTAGATCTATCCCGCTCCATAGAGTGCTGAAGACTGATGGACCAAGAGCGGCGTGATTGATATAAGACTGAGCGGCGACGGTGCCGGTCATTATTTCGTCCGGATAAATGTTGTCTGGGAAGCTGCTCAGATTCACCGTTCGGCAAAGCAACGCCAGCAGCACCAAACCAACGAATCCGACTATTTCCCAAACCGTCCACGGCGTCAGATACTGCACATTGGCACGCTCCAGTGCTCGTGATCCAACGAGAGCAAAGCACAACAATAAGCCTATGCTTACCAACCATAAAATTCCGGCCAACCCAAATGTCTCGTTAGGACTAGCGAAGTAACAAAAGTCTCCTGTTAATGCAATCAGGAGCGCCCCTAGCACTCCGAATAAATAGGACGATCGGCTGCGCCATGAAGTGGGGGTCTGAGTGATAGTATGACTTGTAAACGCCGGTATCCACTCTTGTCGCCCCCAGATCAACACAGCAAGCACGGCCGTGCCAATCAACAGCAGCATTGCCCAACGCCGAGTCGGCTCGCTTGCCAACAACAAAGTGCCAACGAGGGAGAAGAGGTAAGCAATCAGACCCCAGCAAAGGTTAGAGTAGTACCTCATGAATCTGGCCATTGTCGCGCGCTGCCGGTAATCCTTAATTGAAACATCCTAAACAGGATTACCAAACCTAATCCGGGTATTAGCGCGACGGCGATCAGTTTAGAGAGAAGTGCCAATTCAAGCACCGCTCATGTGATGAGTTGGCTTAGGCAAGTCGTTCATCTGTGTGGCGTGCCTCGCGACAAAGGCGTGTCATCCCGAGCACATCCAGCGATCTCTCAACAATGGCGTGGTAACAAGAAAACGGCGCGTGTGCAACCTTCGTGAGCGCCGCCATCTGCGCGGCGTAGTTTCCCAAGGATACGACTGGGAGATTCCTCTGTCGGCTGCGCGACCTCGGGATGACCGCGTAGCGCTCGAACCTATTTCTTCTTGGAGTCCTTCTTTGACTCGCGCTTGGATTCTTTCGGTTCCTTCTCGGCTTTCTTGGATTCGCCGGGTCGATACTCTTCCTGTTCGGCGGCAGCGAACGCTTTCTCGAGCCCAACCATGTCTTCGCCCGGACGGAGTATGTCGAGGGCTTCGGCTTCTTTGCGTAATTGTTCCTCGGTGTAGTTCGCAGCCTTGATCGACAATCCGATGCGGCGCTCGAGTTTGTCCACCTTGATTACGCGCGCTTCAACTTCCTGACCGACTTTGAGGACGTCTTTCACTTTCGCCACGTGCTCTTCGCTCAATTGCGAGATGTGGACGAGGCCATCGATATCGTCTTGCAGCTGCACGAAGGCGCCAAAGCTGGCGAGCTTCGTTACCTTGCCTTTAACCAGGTCGCCGATCTTGTATTTCTCATCGATCGTTTTCCATGGGTCATCGGCGAGTTGTTTGATCCCGAGGCTGATCCGCTGGTTTACCTTGTCGATATCGATCACTACGGCTTCGATTTCGTCGCCTTTTTTGAAGACTTCGCTGGGATGATTGATTTTCCGGGTCCAGCTCAAGTCGGACACGTGAATCATGCCGTCGATGCCTTCCTCGAGTTCCACGAATGCGCCGTAGGCGGTCATGTTGCGGATCTTACCTTTCACCTGACTGCCGATGGTGAATTTCTTCTCGATCTCATCCCACGGATTCGGTTCCAACTGGCGCAAACCCAATGAAATCTTTTGCTCTTCCTTGTTCACACCGAGCACAACGGCTTCCACTTCCTGCCCGACGCTGAGGATATCGGAGGGTCGCATGATGCGTTTCGTCCAGGAAAGCTCGGACACATGGATTAGTCCTTCCACGCCTTCCTCGATTTCAACAAACGCCCCGTACGGAACGAGATTGGTGATCTTGCCTTTGATGCGTTGGCCGGCCGGGAAACGCTCCTCAATCTGATCCCACGGATTCTTCTGAGTTTGTTTAAGCCCCAGCGAAACGCGCTCTTTTTCCTTGTTGATGTCGAGCACGATGACTTCTAGCTGCTGCCCGACTTTCAATAACTCGTTGGGATGCCCAAGTCGGCCCCAGGTCATATCGGTAACGTGCAGCAAGCCATCCATCCCATCTAGATCGATGAATGCGCCGAAATCCGTGAGGTTCTTCACGGTGCCGACGACGCGGTCACCCACGTTGACGCCTTCCATGAATTTCTGCCGCTTTTCGCTCCGCTCCTTCTCGATCACCTCACGGCGGCTGAGAACGACGTTTTTGCGGTCGTCGTTGAGTTTAACGATTTTGAAATCGTAGGTATTCCCAACGAATTGCTGCAAATCCTTTGGTGGAACGACGTCGATTTGAGATGCCGGCAAAAACGCCTCAACACCGATGTTCACCATCAACCCACCTTTCACTACCGATTTTACTTTGCCTTTGATCAGGCCGTCGCCTTGGAAAACACCGACAATCTTGTTCCAATTTTGGCGGTAAGCGGCTTTCTCCTTAGAGAGAACAACCATGCCTTCTTCGTTTTCCAGCCGCTCCAGAAGCACGTCCACCTCGTCGCCGACCTCGAGGGAATCAACATCATCAAATTCTGCCAACGGGATCACGCCCTCGGATTTGTATCCGACATCGACTAACACTTCGCGCGGGCGAACTTCCAATATGCGTCCCTTGACGATGCTTCCCTCACGGAAGTCCGGCATCGGCTTCGCCATTACATCCTGCATGTGAATCATAAAATTAAGTCGGCCTCCTTCAGGCACTGAAACCTCCGCGCATCCGGCGGCTGCCGGAAGCGGAACGGGACGGCACAGTAGGCGTTTTCTGTGCCGAGGTCAACTACATGACGTCTGGGTTTTAAACATTGGATGCATGCCACGCCGTAGCCTCGGCGAATGATGGTTCGGCGTTGAGCGTTGGGCGTTTCGCCTGTATCTTGTAGGGTCAAATGTCTATATTGCATTTCGCGTCCGCACTTTTTCTTCTCGCAGCTACATCCCTAAGTGCTGATTCTCCTGCCGAGCAAAAGGTCCTCGAAGCGAGCAAATCACCTGATCTCAGCGTGGTGCATCTTTGGGCGCCGTGGTGCTCCAATTGCCAGGCGGAATTGAAGAGCGGCGGCTGGCTCAAGACCGTTAAAGACAATCCACAAGTAAAATTCTATTTCGTTTCGGTCTGGAATAATGGCGAGGACGGCCGTGCGATGTTGCAGAAATTCCAAATCGCAGACCAACCGAATGTCTCCATTCTAGCCGACTCAGGTCCGCGCAAAGGGGAGAACAAAATCAAGCAATTTGCCGGGATGCCACTCACGTGGATTCCTACGACCTGGATTTACAAAGGCGGCGATCTCCGCTACGCACTGAACTACGGCGAAGTCCGTTTCGATGTGCTCCAAAAATTCCTTGAAGACAGTAAATCGGAATGGTCGCATAAAGGCGAACCGCCGATAGCCTCCCCTTAAAAATTCGCAATGGTCGAAACTCCAACCGTTCCCCAAACCAGTTCCAAGCGTCCGCCTCAAATCCTGTCATTAATCGGCGACACGCCCCTCGTGGAGATTACGCAACTGGAGACCGGTCCATGTCAGCTTTTTCTCAAACTTGAGAATCAGAATCCAGGCGGCTCGATCAAGGACCGGATTGCGCTCTCGATGATCGAAGCGGCAGAGGACGAAGGGAAATTGCGGCCCGGGGGCACGGTGGTTGAAGCCACGGCAGGCAACACCGGTCTGGGCCTTGCGCTGGTCGCGGGCGCGAAAGGTTACCGCGTGCTGCTGGTGATTCCCGACAAAATGTCGCAGGAAAAAATCTCGCATGTCAAAGCGCTCGGGGCCGAAGTACGGATCACTCGTTCGGACGTGACGCGCGGACATCCTGAATATTACCAGGATGTGGCTGCACGACTTGCCGAAGAAATCCCGGGCGCGTTCTATGTGAACCAATTCGGCAATCCTGCAAATCCTCTCGCGCACGAGCGCACGACAGGCCCGGAAATTTGGGAACAAATGCGGCACGATGTTGATGCGATTGTTGTGGGAGTCGGTTCCGGGGGGACGCTGACCGGTCTCGGTCGATTTTTCAACCGCGTTAAACCGCGGCGCGGCATCGAAATGGTTCTGGCCGATCCAAAAGGCTCTATCCTTTACGAATATGTCAAGTCAGACAAGCTGCTCGAAGCAGGAAGCTGGGCAGTGGAAGGCATTGGCGAGGATTTCATTCCGGAGATCGCCGACATGTCGTTGGTGACGGAAGCATTCGAGATTGATGACGCGGAAAGTTTCGCAACAGTGCGCGAGCTATTGCGCAAAGAAGGAATTTTCGGCGGATCATCCACAGGTACGCTCGTCGCCGGGGCATTGCGTTACTGCCGTCAACAGACGAAGCCGAAACGAGTCGTCACCTTCGTGGTCGATACAGGCAACAAATATCTTTCCAAGATGTACGACGATTTCTGGATGGCGGAGCAAGGTTTCATTCATCGTCCGCCGCATGGCGATTTGAGCGATCTGATCTCGCATCGTTACGAGGCCGGCGAAGTAATTTCCGTCGGGCCGACGGACACATTGCTGACCGCGTTCAAGCGCATGCGTGACGCGGATGTCTCGCAGCTTCCCGTGGTCGATCAAGATGGACGCGCGCTTGGGATTATCGATGAATCCGATGTGCTTGTGAAAGTGCACCGCGATCCGTCGCATTTTAATGATCCGGTCAAAAAAGCGATGACGTCCAAGCTCGAAATACTCTCACCAAAAGCGACGATCAAGGATCTTCTCGATGTGTTTGATCGGGGACGCGTCGCCATCGTAATGGAAGACAACAAATTCCTCGGACTGGTCACGCGTTCCGATCTGCTCTCGTATTTGCGGTTGCACATGCCGAAGCAGTGAACCGTTGACTACGCGGACAACGTGGATTGATCCCAGCGTTTCCTAGCTGTCATGTTGAGCGACGAAACATCTTTGGCTTTTCTCCGCACACTGAGAACAAGCAATCTGAGATTCTTCCCTTCTCTCAGAATGACAAAGCGCCGGTCACAATTTTGATGTTTTATCCGCGATATTCGCGTCATCCGCGGTTAGATTGAACTGACATGAAAAAGGAACACGAATTTGCCACGCGCGCGATCCACGCGGGGCAGGAGCCCGATCCTTCCACTGGCGCGGTGATGACGCCGATCTATGCGACATCGACCTACGTGCAGGAAAGCCCCGGGAAGCATAAAGGCTACGATTACTCGCGCTCGATTAATCCCACGCGGCTCGCGTATGAAAAATGCATCGCCGATCTGGAAAGCGGGACGCGAGGGTTCGCGTTCGCGTCCGGCCTCGCCGCAATGGCGACCGTGCTTGAACTGTTGGAAAGCGGATCGCATGTCGTTGTGAGTGACGATCTTTACGGCGGCACATTCCGGTTGTTCGACAAAGTGCGCCGTCGCTCGGCGAATCTTGATTTTAGCTACGTCGATCTGACCGATGCTGCGGATTTCGAGCGCGCAATCAAACCAAACACGCGCATGGTTTGGATCGAAACACCCAGCAATCCGCTGCTGAAGCTGATCGACCTCGACGCGATCGCGAAAATTGCGCGCGAGCACAAAATCATCTCCGTTTGCGATAACACATTTGCAACGCCATGGATTCAACGCCCGATTGAAAACGGATTCGACATCGTCGTGCATTCCGCGACGAAATACTTGAACGGTCACTCCGATCTCGTAGGCGGAGTGGCCGTAGTCGGCGACAGCAAGGAACTCGGTGATCAAATTTGGTTTTTGCAAAATTCGGTCGGCGCAATCGCAGGCGCGTTCGACAGTTTTCTTGTGCTACGCAGTCTAAAAACCTTGGCGCTCCGAATGGAACGACATTGCGCGAATGCGCTTGAGATCGCGCGCTGGCTGGAGGAACAACGAGAGGTAAAATCCGTCCGTTACCCTGGGCTGAAATCCCATCCGCAGCACGATCTGGCGCGTCAGCAAATGCGCGGCTTTGGAGGAATCGTAACGATCATCTTGAAAGGTGATCTCGCGGGAACCAGGCGTTTTCTGGAAAACACGCACCTGTTTGCGCTGGCGGAAAGTTTGGGCGGCGTGGAAAGCCTTATCAATCATCCGGCACTCATGACACATGCTTCCGTTCCAAAAGAGCAGCGCGAAAAACTGGGTGTTACAGATTCGCTCGTCAGGCTTTCGGTAGGTGTGGAAGATGTCCGCGATTTAATCGACGATTTGAAGACCGCGCTCGAAGCGATTTAATCACGCATTGAACCACATTCCGTGGTCCCGCTACGTCCCCATCATTCCATGTCCACTCGGTCTGCTTTCATGGAAGGCGCAGAGATAACCAGGAAAACCACGTCCTCGTCAGATCTGTTCATGAATTTGTGCTGGACACCGGGAGATACTTCAATTCCGGAACCGGCTGGAATTTGGTGCTCCCCTTCTTCGGTTCCAACAACCGCGGTGCCTGAAAGCACATAAAAGAACTGCCGCGCTTCATTGTGATAGTGACGCATCTCTTCAGCGCCGGGCGGAACTCTTTCCTCAACGACACTTAATCCTGGAGTATCGATCAGCCGCCATCCGTCGCATGCCTTCGCCCACGCGTAGTGCGGCGCAAAGGATCTCGAAATGAGAGCGGTCCTGTCACTCATGCGCGTATTTCTCTGCTCCGAGAAAGTGAAGAGAAACATAAGGTTCATCGCCCACGACCCAGCTGTCATGCCCGGGACCGATGTAAAAGATGTCTCTAGGATTCATCACGTAAGACCTTCCATCCGCCATGGCGCATGCAGCTTGCCCGGATATCACCACGCCAGTGTGCTCCACCTGACAAAGCGGAGTCCCCGCAACTGGTGCGACGTGCTGCGACCATTTCCAGCCCGGTTCGTATGTCGCCCGACCAATCGTCATTCCGCCAATTTTGATGAGTTCGAATTGCCCTTTTTCAAAAGTCCGAGCCTCATCGGGTTTCTGAAATCGCTTAATTAAGAAGTCAACGTAATCAGGAAGCATGGTCTATCCGGGTTGATACTGTTAGAAAGTTGCGTGGCACCGACGCATTAACATTCTCTCAAAATCCTGATTATTCGAATCCGGCAATCGGGTGAGTCACATATGGCGCCTCGAGATCTTTGATTTCGGCGTCAGATA
>WNFW01001106.1_pt1 | contig 41743 bp, 40 predicted proteins | sample 5400131 | NCBI WGS metagenome assembly WNFW01 (sample SAMN13153362, study PRJNA577476) | soil metagenome | isolation source: 20 cm soil or saprolite under grassland replicate 1 | place: USA:California | collected 2016-06-15
ACCCTAACATCCTGGCGGCGATCCAGCAGGCCATGGGGCGATCATGATCAATTTTGCCTACGCGCGCGCCACCGACGTCGCCGACGCCGTGCGCCGGATCGCCGCCGATCCGCAGGCGAAATTCATCGCCGGCGGCACCAACCTGATCGACCTCATGAAGGAGGACGTCGAGCGGCCGACGCGGCTCATCGACATCACGCGCTTGCCGCTCAACAACGTCGAGGAAACACACGACGGCGGCATACGCATCGGCGCGCTCGTGCCGAATTCCGATCTCGCCTATCATCCGCTGGTGGCGCAGCGCTATCCGCTGCTCGCAAGCGCGATTCTTGCCGGCGCCTCACAGCAGCTGCGCAACATGGCCTCGACCGGCGGCAATCTCCTGCAGCGCACGCGCTGCTACTATTTCTACGACGTCACCACGCCCTGCAATAAGCGCGAGACCGGCAGCGGCTGCTCCGCCATCAACGGTCTCAACCGCATGCACGCCATTCTCGGCACCAGCGAGGCTTGCATCGCCACGCATCCCTCCGACATGTGCGTGGCGCTCGCCGCGCTCGAAGCCAAGGTACATGTGGCAGGGCCGAGAGGGGAACGCGCAATTGCGTTTGCCGATTTCCATCGGCTGCCCGGCGACACGCCGGAGCGCGACACTGACCTCGCGCACGACGAGATCGTGACCGCGGTCGAACTTCCGCCGCGGGGCTTTGCTGCGAACTACACTTATCTCAAAATCCGCGACCGCCTCTCTTATGCCTTCGCGCTCGTGTCGATCGCGGCGGCGCTCGAGCTCGAAGGCGGGCGGATCAAAGAGGCGCGGCTGGCTCTGGGCGGCGTCGCGCACAAGCCGTGGCGGGATGCCGCGGCGGAGGCGGCGCTGCGCGGAGAAGCGGCCAATCGCGCCACGTTTGCCCGCGCGGCGGACGTGCTGCTGCACGATGCCACGAGCTACGCGCATAACTCCTTCAAGATCGAGCTCGCGCGCCGCGGCATCGTGCGCGCCCTCGCGCAGGCCGCGCAAGGCACGCCGCAATCGCAGTCGGACAAGAAGATCCGGTGAGCAAGCCCATGACCTATATCGGCACGCCAACGTCCCGCGTCGACGGCCGCGCGAAAGTCACGGGCGCGGCGAAATATGCGGGCGAATACAACACGCAAGGGCTGGCGCATGCCGCCGTCGTCACGTCGAGCATCGCCAAAGGGCGCATCAAGCACATCGATGCGAGCGAGGCGCTGCGCGTCAAAGGCGTACTCGACGTGCTCACGCACGAGAACCGGCCGCGCATGGCAAAGAGCGATGAGGCCTACAAGGACGAGGTCGCGCCGGACGGATCGCCGTTTCGCCCGCTCTCCGATAACGAGATCCGCTTCAACAACCAGCCGATCGCGCTGGTCGTCGCCGAGGAGTGGGAGATCGCGCGCTTTGCCGCCTCCCTGGTGCGCGTCGAATACAAGCAAGAGGCGCACGTCACCGACCTCCATCAGCAACGCGATGCCGCCGTCCCCCTGAAGCCGGAGGCGACGCCGCTCAGCCCGCCGAAGGCGCGCGGCAAAGCGCGGCAGGCATTCGCCGCAGCCAAGGTGCGCCACGAAGCCGAGTATTACGTCCCAATGGAGCATCACAATCCGATGGAGCTCTATGCCTCCACGGTGATCTACGGGCGGGACGGCAAACTCACCATCTACGACAAGACGCAGGGCGTGCAGAACGTGCAGCGCTACGTCGCAAGCGTGTTCGAGATGAAGGCGGAGGACGTTCGCGTCGTCGGGCCGTATATGGGAGGCGGGTTCGGCTCGGGCTTGCGCCCGCAGTACCAGGTGGTCCTCGCGGTGCTCGCGGCGCGCGCGCTCAAGCGCTCGGTGCGGCTCGTGCTGCGCCGGCAGCAGATGTATCAGGTCGGTTACCGGCCGAGCATGATCCAGCGCATCCAAGTCGGCGCTACGAGTGCCGGCACGCTCGAGGCGATCACCCACGATGCCATCACGCTGACCTCGCAATACGAGGATTTTTACCGGCAGGAGACCGGCTGGTCGGGCCTCCTCTACAAGTGCGCCAACGCGCAATATGCGCATAAGATCGCGAAGCTCGATCTTGCCACCGCCTGCGACATGCGCGCGCCGAGCGCCGCGACCGGGGTCTATGCGCTCGAATGCGCGATGGACGAGCTCGCGGTTGCGCTCAAGCTCGATCCGGTCGAGTTGCGCCTGCGCTGTTATTCGGATCGCGACCAGCACGCCGACAAGCCCTACAGCAGCAAGAAGCTGCGCGAGTGCTACCGGGCGGGCGCGGAAGCTTTCGGCTGGGACCGGCGCAGCGCAGAGCCGCGCTCGATGCGCGAGGGCAGCGAGCTTATCGGATGGGGCATGGCAAGCGCAGTGTGGGACGCGATGCAGATGGCGATCACGGTGCGCATCGTGCTCTCCGCCAACGGCCATGCGGAAATCGCTTGCGGGTGCTCCGATATCGGCACCGGCACGCATACGATCATGGCGCAGGTCGCGGCCGACATGCTCGGGCTCCCCCTCGACAGCATCACCATCAAGCTCGGCGACTCGAGTCTGCCGGCATCGCCGGTCGAGGGCGGCTCCTGGATGGCAGCTTCGGTCGGGAACGGGATCGCGACCACCGCCGAGTTGGTGCGCAAGGAGTTGCTGCGGCTGGCCAGGCGCATGCCGAATTCGCCGCTCAAGGACGCCGGCGCGGACGACGTGGCGCTGGCCGACGGCAAGCTGGTGAGCAAGCGGGATTCCTCACGCGCGGTGTCGATCACGGATGCGATGCGCCACGGCGGCGTCGAGCGCATCGAGCAAGAGAAAGAGACGAGCTTTCCCGAGGACGGCCCGCGCGCGCACAACACGCATTCGGCAGTCTTCGCCGAGGTCAGGGTCGACGAAGAGCTTAGCGTCATCCGCGTCACCCGCCTCGTCAGCGCGATTGCCGCCGGACGCATCCTCAACACCAAGACCGCGACGAGCCAGATCATGGGCGGCATGGTCTGGGGGATCGGCATGGCGCTGCACGAGGAGACGCTGATCGATCACAATCTCGGCCGCATCATGAACCCGAACATCGCCGAGTATCATGTGCCGGTGAACGCCGACGTGCAGGATATCAAGGTGATCTTCGTCGAGGAGCCCGACGAGAGCATCAATCCGCTCGGCATCAAGGGGGTGGGCGAGATCGGCATCGTCGGCGTCGCAGCCGCGACCGCCAACGCGATCTATCACGCGACCGGCAAGCGCGTGCGCGAGCTGCCGATCACTTTGGATAAGTTGCAATAGTAGCTCACTACGAATTTTTTGCTGTACCGCTGAGCTTCGCCAATTCTGCGAGCCAGCATGCTTTGTCATATGCTCGCACCATGGCGTCCCGGTATTCCGGAGTCTTCTTGAGGCCGCGCTCCTCAATCACCAACGAGGTGCGATAGAGTTCGTCGACCACTTCCGGATGCCACTGCCCCAACCGTTTCTGGACCAATAGCTCAGTCGTCAACCGCTGGAACCGCGCGATGAGCCGGCTGTCCTCGGTATTCATGCCGCAACCCCCCATTGCCGACATGTCCGCGTCCCCCGCGGCATTGGTTCATACGGCGCTTCGCTAGGCTCAACCCATCTCACGCCCCGCGCTTGAGGCAGATCACGCCAACGCCCCTCCCCACCTCATGCGCGACCGATCCCCGTAAAATGGGTTGAGCGCAGCGAAGCGAGGATCGACGGACAGCGCCCGGGAACGGCACGGCCTTTTCCGCTGCGGCGCCTTCCAAGCGGCCCGTCGCTGCCCATCGATCCAATACGCGCGAGGCAACTTCCCCGCCCCACCTGCACGCCCAACATCCAGGAGGGCGGGTCGGTTCCGTCCACATTGCCCGTGCGATCCACATCGCCGGGCACTGTGGCGCGTTTGTCACATACCGCTGGATAAGCTGCGCGCGCGCTTCGACAATTTGCCGATGCATAGCTGCGCTTGGGAGGCGGTGATCTATTTTGATTTAAAGGGAGTTGGTGGCAGTCTTAATCCGGTCCGTTCATCAACCAAAATCCGAGCATGAATTCGCCAAGGGAGCTCACATGATCCTTCGGGAATGGCGTGGACGAGCAAGTGCATCGAATGCGGACGCGTATCCCAGGCACTTCCGCGAAAAAGTTGCGCCCGAGCTGCGTAACATCCCGGGATTTGTCGGCGCGCATCTCACTCGGCGTCAAGTCGGCGATCAGATCGAATATCTCGTCCTCACGAGATGGCAATCCATGGACGCCGTTCGAAGATTTGCAGGAACCGCTCCAGACCAAGCGGTGGTCGAGCCAGGCGCCGTTGCGGCGCTGGTCGAGTTCGACAGCGCGGTTCACCACTACGTCGTGATCGATGAAGTGGTAACGCAAAAGCGCAACCGCTGAGAGCGAATGCGTCAAAGAACGGTTAGAATGCGCCCATGCCCCAACCTGAGTACGATTACATCATCGTCGGGGCCGGTTCGGCTGGTTGCACGCTGGCAAATCGCCTAACCGAAGCGGAGGACAGCCACGTTCTCCTGCTCGAGGCCGGTGGGTGGGATCGCGATCCCCTCATTCGCTTGCCTCTTGCATGGGGCAAGATCCTTTTGGATCGACGCCACGACTGGGGTTACGACACGCAGCCCGATCCAAGCACCGGCAACCGCCGCATTGAATGCATGCGCGGCAAGATCGTCGGCGGCTCGTCCTCGGTCAACGCGATGGCCTATGTGCGCGGGCACCGGGCCGATTACGATCGCTGGGCGGCCAATGGCGCGTCTGGGTGGGCATATTCCGACGTGCTGCCGTACTTCCGGCGGCAGGAATCCTGGGAGGGCGGCGAGAGCTTCTATAGGGGCGGAAACGGCCCGCTCGCGACGCGCAAGTCCAAATACGAAGATCCGCTTGTCGATGCGTATACCGAAGCAGCCGTCCAGGCCGGCTATCCCTACAACGACGATTACAACGCAGCGGAGCAATACGGCATCAGCCGCATGCAGATGACGATCCGTAATGGGCGGCGTGACAGCGCGGCAACCGCCTATCTCTACCCGGCCTTGTCGCGCAATGGTCTGACGGTCGAGGTGAAGGCGCAGGTCACGCGTGTCATCATGGAGGGACGCCGCGCCGTCGGCGTGGATTACATTCGCAACGGCGAGGCTTTCACGGCGCGCGCCGCGCGCGAAGTGATCCTGGCCGCGGGTGCGATCAACTCGCCGCAATTGCTGATGTTGTCCGGCATAGGGCCGGCGGAGGAGTTGCCCCAGCACCATATTCCCGTTCGCGTGCCGCTCGCCGGAGTCGGAAAGAACCTGCAGGATCATGCGGCGGCGCTAATTCTCTATGGCCGCAGCTCGCCCGGTCCTGTCCACCGCAACATGCGATTGGACCGCCTCGCCCTGGAAATGGGACGTGGCTATTTGTTCGGCACCGGTTTCACGACCGATCTTCCCGGCGGGATTACCGCCTTTCTGAGAACGAACGCACGCGAAGCGCTGCCCGACACCCAGCTCCTCTTCATCGCAGGGCCGCTGGGGGCTAAACCCTATCTCCCGTTTCAGAGCGGTTTCGCCGATAGCTTCGCCTGCCGCATCGTGTTGTTGCGTCCGGAGAGCCGGGGCAGCGTCAACTTGGCCTCGGCCGATCCAGTGACGCATCCGCACATTCGACAAAAGCTGTTGGCGACCGATCGCGACTGGTCGATCATGCGCCGCGCGGTCGCGCTGTTTCGCGATATTGCACGCCAAAGAGCGATTGCCCCATTCATCTCAGGAGAGCTGGGACCGCTCGCCGGGGCGCGCAATGATGAGCAGCTGGAACATGTCGTTCGCACAACGGCCGTGACCGCACATCATCCGGCCGGAACCTGTCGGATGGGACCGGATCGCCTGGCGGTGGTGGATGCGGCGCTTCGCGTGCACGGCACGGAAGGACTGCGCGTCGTCGACGCCTCCGTGTTTCCCGACCTCATCGGCGGCAACATCAACGCAGCGGTGGTCATGATCGCAGAACGCGCAAGCGATCTGGTCCGCGGACGCGGAGGCGCTTTGAACAGCGAGATCGCGGTTCACAATGGCCACAAACGATCCGAAGTCGGTAGCATGCAATCGTCACGGCGGCCGAACCAGCGGTAGCGGTTGCGCGCGACCAAGTCATAGATCGCGTCGCGCATCACCCTTGGAACCCAGTGAAAGATCCGCGTCCACTGCCAGCCAGGGAGCTCGCGCGCGATGCGCAGCACGGCTTCGGATTTTAGATAGCCTTGGCCGGATGCCACGAACGCAAAGGATTCCGGGTGGTCAGGATCGATCCCGAGCTGTTCAGCGAGGGGACGTCCCTCGGCCAATTGCATTGGAACGAAGCGAAAGTAGCCGCGGCGATCACGTTTGCTGACGAAGCGGCAGCCGCGCGAACATAGGACGCACACGCCGTCAAACACGATCAGCCCATACGGCGAGTTGATGCCGCCAGGACTCGCTGGATCGAGGACGATTGACCGGTTGGCTTGCACGCAAAAAGCAAACACCTGCGCGCCGACCGGCGCAACGGGCGCCGTTGAACATATTCAGTCCCAGGGACCTGTTGCCGGGCTTGCGGGCGTAAGGCGGATTTCGCTGCGCTCAATCCGAGCTACTGCAGATACGCGTTGGTGAAGTAGCTGTTCAGCGGCTTGATCTCATCGATGTCGCCGGTTTCCTTCAACAGATCGAGGTTTGCCCGCCAGTCGGCTTCAGCCTGCCAGCCGATTGGCTTGTCCGGCGGCGCGTTGGTGGTGACCATGGTTGCCTCGACCTGCTGCTCGAGCACGTCCGGCTGCTCAGGCACCGCCATGTAGCTGGCCATTATTTTCGCTGCCTCCTTCGGGTCCGCCATGGCGTCGCGATAGCCTTTGGCGGTCGCGCGCAGCAGTTTCTTCACCGCGTCGGGCTTCTGCTCGGCAAAAGCGTTGCTGACATATATCGAGGAGCCGAGCACCTTGAGGCCGAAATCGGTCACCTTGATCACGTTGAACTTCACGCCCGCGCGCTTCTCGATCTGCGGCAGCTCGTTGCTGAGATAGACCGACATGACGTCGACCTTGCGCGTGAGGAACTGCGACGTGCGCGCCGATGCGTCCATCTGAATGAGTTGGACTTTGCTGAGATCGATATTATTGATCCGCGTGAACGGGCGGATCATGTCGCCGAACGTCTCACCGACCGAAATCGCGAGCCGCTTGCCCTCGATGTCCTTTGGGGCCTTGAGCGGCGTGTCGGGGAACGCAATCACAGCCATCGGGGCGCTGGTCTGATATAGCGCGACCACCTTGACCGGTAGGCCCTGGCTCACGGCACGCGCGGCGGCAACCGCCGGCCCATAGCCAAACTTTTCGTTGCCGGACGCCAGCGCCTTGAGCACGTTTTGCGCGCCGTTGCCCTCGGCCAGCTGCACGTCGAGGCCTTCGGCAGTGTAATAGCCCTTCTGCAGAGCAACGTAGAGCGGCGCATACTCGCCCTTGAGCTTCCAAGTGAAGCGAACCGTCACTTTTTCCGGAGTCTGCCCGCGGGCGATATCGTCAGGCGCTAGCGCCAGCGTGAGCGCCGCCAGTAGAGATATCGCAATCGCCGTTGTGAGCACCTTTGCTTTTGTTTTCATTTGCTTTGTCCTTGGTCCGAGCTTTCGCCTTCGATCAGCATGGTTCGGATTCGTTGACGGTCAGCTAGCATGGCATCTCGGAGCTGATCTCAGCCAGGGTTCAGTCCTTTGGCCTTGATCACGGCAATGGCCGGCGGGCTCATCAGATAGGCAAGAAACGCCTTGGCTGCTTCCGGTTCCTTGCTGTTGCCTGCGACGCCTGCGACATAGACCACTTCACGCTGCACTTCCGCCGGGAACGGCCCCACGATCTCCAAGCGGGGGTCGATCAGCACGTTGAGTCCAAACACGGCGAGTTCGGCCTGGCAGTTAGCGACCGCGTCGGCGATTTGCCTCGGCGCGGTCTGGGCCTTGGTTTTGAACTTCATCTCTTCGGTGATGCCGAGCCGCTCGTAGATGCCGGCAAGCTGTGTGCCCGTGGCGCTCGCCGGTATCGAGGCGATGGACTGCGCGTTGAGCAGCGTCTGCTTGAGCGCCGCCGCCGTGCTGATATCGGGCTTAGGGGCGCCGCTGCGGACCGCGACGCCAATGCCCACGCGCGCGACATCGGGCCTCGGTCCGGGCGCGAGCTGCGCTCGCGCGGCAGCGTCAGTCCACACATCCTGCGGCGCCACACCAAGGTCGAATCGAACATCGCTCGCCGCCATCTTGATCAGCTCCGGCGCCGTGCCGTAGCGAATGACCACCTTATGGCCGGACGCACGTTCGAACAGGACGGCGATCTCGTTCAATGCGGCAGCAATTCCGCCGCCCGCTATGACCTGAAGTTCAGCGGCTTGCACGGCGCTTGCCGAGGCCAGAACGAGAAGCGATCCGAATAGGACAGTGATCGACCATTTGCCCACGATACCCCCTTGCTGCCGGCGTGTTTTACCGCCGCAGTCGAGACCGCGCCTACGCGGTATGAACTACCGCGCTTCTCGTTGTCCCTGCAAGAGACAAGCACGCTCGGTTCGGCCGACTGGAGGCAGGCCAAACAAGGCCTTATGTTATGCCCACACGGTCAGCGCGATCATCGGAGGAGGGCATGCGTCCATCGATCATGATTATTGTTTTGATCGTCCTCGGGCTCGGCGTGAGTTTGGCGGTTGCAAGCCCCTGCAGCGATGAGATCGCCAAGTTGGAGCAAGCAATTCAGCAGTCCGGAAACAATCCCGCTGCCGCCCCGACAGCGCGGCAATCAGTCGGCGCGCAACTCGGCTATCAGCCAACGCCGGAGTCGGTGCGCGACGCTGAGCTGGCCTCAAAGAAGCGCCTCGTTGCGATTCTGAATCGCGCCAAAGCCTTCGCCGCCAAAGGCAAGAGCAAAAAATGCATGGAACTGGTTGCCACCGCGAGGCTGAGGCTGCAATGAGCGGGCTGTCCCGATCAAGATAGCGAACGGAGCTTGCCCGGATTGAGCAGCCCCATCGGATCGACGGACTTGCGAAAGGCGAGCTTGCGGCCATCGGGGTCGAAGCGGCCGCCATCCTCGAGCTTGAAGATGTGCGGGTTGTTGAGGACGCAGCCGTCCTCCTCGAATGAGCGCATGATGTCGTTGAGCCGCTGTTCCGTCGTGTAGCGGATGAGCGGCAGGGCGCCGATACGACAGCGCCCCTTCTCTTTCGTATATTCATGATGCATCAAAACTTCGTCGCCGAAGCGCCGTTTCTGCTCCGTCACGAGCTTCGGCTCGAACGGATTGGGCATCACGACCTGAAGATAGGTCCAGCCTCGATCGACCTGCAGCGCCATTAATGTCGTGTGATTGAACGCCGTTTCGTGGATGCGCCGTAAATTGGCGGCGGCGCTCTGGGCGTCGTTGACCGCCATGGAACGATGGCCATCGAACCTGGCAGCGAGCGCAAAATAACGCTCGACGTCGCTCTCCTTGACCATGGAGAACATCGCGTCGCGGCTGCCGTCGAAATACGCGTTGAGCCGCTTGTAGTAGGGCGCAAACCGACGTTCGACTGCGCTCAACAGGAAGATGTCGAGATCGCTGTCGAATGCCGCATTGCCGAAGGCGATAACATCCGCATAGGTCGGAAAGGTGGCGATGCAGTCGATCCATGTCTCCGCCGGAACAAGCTTGAGCTGCGCCTCGATGATGATTCCGGTCGTGCCCCAGGAGTGAAGAACGAGCCCCGTATCGTCGCCGGAGAGCGTCACGATGCGCGGGGATTCCTCTATGGTCATGATTCTGAGCGACTCGATCATCCCGGAATCGCGGATGATCCCATGGCGAACGGAGCCGATGCCCGCAAAGCCGCCTGCGAGATAGCCTCCGATTGTGGCCGATCGCATGGTCGAGGGGTACATCATCAATTGCTGGCGCGATGCCAAGGCTGCCTCGAGCGCTTTGAGAATAACCGACCCGCCTTGCACGCGAATGTGACCGCGCTCGACCGCGACCACTTTGTTGAAGCCGGTCATGTCGAGGAGCACACCGCCTTTGAGCGGCACCGATTGCCCGTAGTTGCCCGTGCCACCGCCCCGCAGCGTCAATGGCATTCGATGCTTGACGGCTGCCCTCACCACCGCGGCGATTTCCTCCTCGCTCTGCGGCCGAACCACGATGTCCGCCATGCAATTCTCGAGCTGTGGGGTAAGCACCGGGCTATACCAGTGAAAGTCGTGGGATTTCTGGCGAATTTCACGTGCATCAACCGTCGAGCTGACATGGCCGATGTCGCGGCGGAATTCCTCAACGAGCATTTGGCTTGTCATCTTGTCCTATCCGCCATGAACTGTTCTATGGCCCACCGCGATAGGTGATCCGCCAGATCGTGCCGTTCCCGTCCTCGCTGACGAGGAGCGCGCCGTCGTGCGCGACCGCGATTCCCACGGGGCGTGCCCAAACGGAGGAGTCGTTCACGACGAAGCCGGTCATGAAGTCTTCGTATTCGCCGGTCGGAACGCCGTCCTTCAGCATCACGCGGATCACCTTGTAGCCGGTCCGCTTCGCTCGGTTCCAAGAGCCGTGCTCGGCCGCAAACCCATCCCCGCGATACTCCGACGGGAATTGGTCGTTGTCGTAGAAGACCATTCCCATCGACGCTGAATGCGCCTGGATCAACACGTCGGGTACGGTGACCTTGTCCTTCAAGTCAGGCCGTTCGCCGCGATGGCGGGGATCTTCGTTGGGCCCCAGATAGTACCAAGGCCAGCCGTAGAACGCGCCGTCGCGCACGCGCGTCACGAAGTCGGGGACGAGGTCGTCGCCAAGATCGTCGCGCTCGTTGGTCGAGCACCAGACATCGCCTGTCAGCGGATGCACGGCGAGGCCGACGCAGTTTCGCAGGCCGCTTGCGAACACACGCCGATTGCTGCCGTCCGGGTCGAACACGAGCACAGCCGCGCGATCCGTTTCCGGGCCCCAGGCGCTGCCCAGACCATGCGCCGCTTCCCAACGCGCGATCGCGGCGGCATCGCGTTTACCCATTCCCTCGCCGTCATTGGTCGCCGATCCGACGGAGACAAACATTCTGCGACCGTCCTGCGAGAACACAATGTCGCGCGTAATATGACCGCGCTGCACCGAGCGGCCGCCCGCGCGGGCAAGATCGCGCACGATCACCTCGGGTTTTCCGCCTGGCCTGAGGTCGCCACTGCGGTAGGGGAAGCGCACCACTGATCCCGTATTGGCGACATATATCCACTGCGGATCCGAGCCGGGCGGGTAGAAGGCTACACCGAACGGCTCCTGCAAGCCTGAAGCGAACACCTCGTTAGTTTCGGGCTGCGACGCGCCGTCGGCGGCGCGCAACACGCGAACGCGCCCGGGCTCCGATTCCGCGACGAAGATGTCGCCGTTCGGCGCGACGCGAACTGTGCGCGGATCGTGCAGGTTGGCGGCGAACAATTCGACCTGGAAGCCCGGCGGTACCTTTGGCGCGGCCGAAGGGGGTTTTGCGATTAGGCGGGGAGGATTCGATGCGGAGCGCGTGGCGTAGGGCGCAGGCAGCTCGGTAATCTTACGGCGGACCAAAGGGGCGTCGGTGCGCCAATCACCCAAGGCGGCTTTGCCGACCAACACCTCGCCAAGCGCATCGGAGGCGGGTTGGGCGAAAATTTGCGACGCAAAGGGCAGCGCGCCCGTTGCGGGCGCCGTCGCCGCAACCGCAGCAATAATCGCCCACAGGAAGCCTCGCGAGCGGCGTCTCAAACTGCCGTCGCGATCGACGTTGGTGACCGGCGTAGCCGCGATGAATTGCCGTGCCGTGCGCATGTGCCCTCGGCCAAGTGTTGGAGCGCGATGCTTATAGATAGGGTGTCCCCTTTCGTCATGCCGCTCAAGCCGACAGCGCGACGGGCGCCTGCGCGACGGCGTCCTGCAGGATCATGTCGGCGCCCTTTTCCGCGATCATGACGATGGCCGCGTTCGTGTTGCCCGAGACGACGGTTGGCATGATCGAGCCGTCGACCACACGTAGCCCATCAATCCCGCGCACACGCAGTCGCTCGTCAACCACGGCGGCGTCATCGCTACCCATGCGGCACGTGCTCGTCGGATGGAAGACGGTCGTCCCCGTCTCGCGCGCGAACGCGCGAAGCTCCGCGTCGCTCGTGCAGGCCGGCGACGGCGCGCGCTCTTCGGCGATGTAGCGGCGCATAGTCGGCTGTTGCATGATCTGGCGCAGAAGCTTCATCCCCGTGATGCGCACGAAGCCGCGACTCTCCGGCCGCAATTGACACACCGATGCGATGAAGCCCGGAAAGGTATGCAGCGCGGCACCGGCCGCGTCAGCACTGAAAATGATGAAGTGCACTTGCACGTCGGGCGTCGCAACGAGCGGGCTCGTGCGAAAGAACCCGCCGGCATAACCGGCCCCGATCGCCAGCAGCCCTTTTCGGAACAGCGCGTAGCGCAGCCCGGCACCAGTTCGATGCCGCCAACTGTGGATCACGTCGTTCATCGTGATCCGCTCGGTGCAACGATATTGCATGCGGACCTGAAGATGATCCTGCAGGTCGGCGCCGACACCTGGCATGTCGGCGATCACGTCTATGCCGAGGGGGCGCAGCAGCGCCGCCGGTCCCAGCCCGGAGAGTTGCAGAAGCTGCGGCGAATTGAATGTGCCGCCGGCGACGATGACTTCCCGGTTCGCGTAGGCGATGCGTTTCGCCTCACCCTGCCGGTATTCAACCCCGATCGCACGGCATCCCGAAAAAACAATGCGGCTCGCCAGCGCATTCGAGACGATGGCGAGGTTTGCCCTTCGGCGCGCGGAGCGCAGATACCCTACGGCGGTCGACCAGCGGCGGCCGTGCCGCGCGGTGAGCTGGAAATACCCGGCGCCTTCCTGAGTGGGCCCGTTGAAATCGTCGTTGCGCGGGAAGCCCGCCTGCTCCGCGGCGGCGATGAAAGCCTCGCACAGCGGATGCGGTTCACAGACATCGGAGACCGCGAGCGGCCCGCCGACGCCGTGCAGCGCGTCCTCGCCACGCGCTTGGTCCTCGGCGCGCCGAAAATAGGGCAGCACATCCTCGAAGCTCCAGCCGGCATTGCCGAGCTGACGCCAATGATCGAAATCTGCCGGCTGGCCGCGGATATACAGAAGGCCGTTGATCGAACTCGACCCACCCAACACTTTCCCGCGCGGCTGGATGATGCGCCGGTTGTTGAGTTCGGCTTCCGGCTCCGAGGTATAGAGCCAGTTCACCTTGGGATTGGTGAACAGCTTGCCGTAACCGAGCGGGATGTGAATCCAGATGTGCCGGTCGTGACCACCGGCTTCGAGGAGCAGAACGCGATCGCTCCCCGAGGCGGACAGGCGATTGGCGAGCACGCAGCCAGCCGTGCCGGCACCGACCACAATGTAGTCGAACGAACTCGCATCAGCCTTCATGTTGCTTGGCCCTGGACCGGTTCGGCGGCAAAGATATGCCTTTGCCGCAGGATGCGAAGCTTTCGCCCTCAGTACTCCCGGCCCTGATCGCTGGGATTTCTTTTTCCTCTAAGGTTTTTGACCTTTACTGCGCCGTGGGATTTCGCGGAACTTTGCGACGCGCTGACCGCGGCGCCAGTATTGGTTCGCGCTTGTGCGCCCGACGTATCGGCCGCGATCAGCGCCGCTGAGGCCGTAATCAGTACCACCAATTTGCCGATCATTGGTCCTCCGCTTCTTTGCCCTCCACCGACTGCGCCGCGAAGATTGGATTCGGCGCAGTCGTGGCGCAAGGGGCCCGCGCGCGACCGCCGATCACAACTGGATAAGGTGCAGCGACGAGTAACTGGCGCGCCTTCAACGCGGCTCGCCGGCGAAAGCCTGTCGCAGCGCGGACAAACGCTCCAGCGCGCCGGCCGGTAGCGGGCCTTTTCGAACGGCGGCAAGCGCATCCTCGAACTGTTGCGGCGTTGCCATGCCGACCAGGATCGTGCCGATCGCCGGATGCGAGAGCGCAAAGCGCGTGGCGGCTTCGGTCAGACTCGCGGCAAGTCCCTCCTCGACCAACGGCATGAGACGCCGGGCGCGCGCGACGTCGGCATCGTAGTTCAGCGCCGAGCCGATTGGTTCGGGCGGCGGTGAAGCAATGGGATGGCGTTCGGCCGATCCCGAAAGCGCGCCGCCGGCGAGCACGCGGATGCCGACGACGCCAACGCCGGCCGCTTTGGTGTGCTCGAACAACCGTCCATAATCTTGGGCCGGATAGTTCGGCGGCAGGGCGACAGCCGCGGACGGATTGAGCATATTGTAGACCACCTGCGCGCTGTCGAAGGCGCGCGCGTCGACCACCTGATGCAGCGCCATTGTCTCGCCGACCGCGGTAAGCCCGAGAAAGCGCGTTTTGCCCTGCTGGCGCAGCCGCTCGAACGCGGGCACCACCTCGCCGAGCACCTGCCGGACGCTGAGCGCTTCGCCGCCACCGCTCTCGGTGATCGCATTGTGCAGGTGGAAGATGTCGACGCGATCAAGCCGCAGTCGCGCCAGGCTGCTTTCGAGCGATTTTGTTATGGCCTCGGCAATGCGCCCGAAGTCGGCACTCGGTAGCCGCACTTTAGTGCCGACAACCACGTTGGGCGGTTTGAGCCTTTGCAGGACGCGGCCGAGATTCTTTTCCGATTCGCCGTTGCCGTACTGGACGGCGGTATCGAAGTAGTTCACGCCGGCCTCGATCGCCCGCGCCACGGCGCGTTCCTGGTCACGCGCATCGCCACGCACCATCAATCCGCCGACCGCGCCGCAGCCGAAGCCCAGCACCGAGAGCTGCATTCCAGTGCGCCCGAACGCGCGCGTTTGCATAGCCGTTCCTCTCCCCGCTCGAGCCGTCCGGCTCGTTATCAGAAATGCCCCGTCACATACGACCGCCGGGAATAATCCAGGCCATCCGGGGGTCTCGCTAATGCGCCGGAGTAGGTGCAACAGTTACCCGAAACGGACCAGGAGGCAAAAATGTCACTCACGATAAAATTTGCGCTCGCCGCTGCCATCATTCTTAGCAACGTGGCTGCAGCGTGGGCCGCGCCCAAGCGTCAGAACGTCTATCGCAGCAGCCCACGCGCGCAAGCCACCGCTCCGCGCGCCGGTGCGTTTTCCAACCCGGACAGCCCCGCAGCCACCGGCGGCGGCAGCCTCGGTTACAATCAAAGAATCTACACTTGGTGACGCGCAGCAATGCGAACGCTTGCCTCCCCGAGCGTCAGGACACGCCCATCATCACCAGACCAGCCATGAGCTTCATTTCAGCCCAGCCGCCTTCAAGATGGCGTCGGTCTCGGTTAGCCAGACCTTCTCGTCCTTGCTGAGGCGCGAGAGAACACGCCGCAAGGCGGCGGCCCCGTCCGGGGTGCCGATCACAAAGGGATGGATTCCAATGACGGCCGTGGTTGCCTCGCGGGCGGGATCGGCGCGCGCCTCATTGGCCAGCTCCAGCACGTAATCCACCCAGAGCGTCTCGATCTCGGCGGGCGTCTTCATGCGTGCGAGTTGCTGGCCCATATCGACGGTGACGACCGGATAGGGGAGCAGGACCAGCGAGCCGTCCGGCGTCTTCAAGTTGGAAATGACGTCGGAATCCATCTGGTCGATGGTATAGGTGATGCCCTCGGCGGCGATCGCCTGCATCGTATCGCCATTGGAATAGACGCTCGGGCTCGACCAACCGGTCGGCCTCACCCCGGTTGCCCCGGCAATCAGGTCCAATGTCTCGCGGATGTAGGTTTTCTGTGCGGCGAGCCCGCGCCCGAGCGGCAACGTGCGGCTGGTATTGTTCATGCCGTGGGCGATGATCGGCGCGTTCGGCTGGCTGGCGCGGAACTCTTTCCACACCGACGCGTGCTTGCCGGGAAACTCGGCGTTCAACACGATGCTGAGCGGAACATCCAACTCTTTGAACAGGCGGCCGACCCGCGCGATCCCCCAGTCGATCGCGTATTGACGAAATGCCTCGTTCACGAGGTCGGGACTGCGGGTCGCGAGGTCCGGACGCAACACCGGGCCCTGGCCGAAGCCGAACTCTTCGACGAACAGGGCAAAGCTAACGGCGACTTTTCTGCCGGCAGGCCACGAAGCAACATGGACCGGGGCGCGCGGCAATGCGGTCACCCAGTCGGCGCTCTCCTGCGCCAAAATCGCGGAGGAATGGTGAAGACCGACCAGCGCCGCTGCCGCCCCGCCGAGCAAGGTTATGCACGCACGCCGCTTCATTGTCCCTCCAACGCTCCAGATATCGAAATATTGAGCCTAGCACACCCTGGGCATGGCTGATTTCCTGATTTCAGCGCCATACAGGGTCGCTCCGATGACGGTCGAATAAGCCGGAACATCGAGAACGCGCAAATAGCCCATCGCGCGCGACGTCGTGCCTGAGAGGAAATTCGCGGATCAGCGCCTAAGCCAATCATGACGCGAGGCAAGTGGCAGCAATGCAAAGCAGACGCACAGACGAAGACAGTACGATTGATCCAACTGCGCGCGAGTCACAGATCACCTAGCCCGTATTCCGACCAACGAACTCGCACGCGCGCCTCATCTTCAGGGGATGGTCGCACGGTGGGCGGGAAACGCTCCCCGCCCCACTGCGAACGCCGCGGGTCCTTCCAGGAGCGCGTGGCATCGATCAACATCCGGTTCCAGAGGCCGGTGCCGAGCTGTGCAACATCGCGATCCTCCATGGGCGTGCTGGGATCGATCGGCGAGCCGAAAATGCCGGGGAAGATGACGATGCCGCCTTCGCCAGCGTTCACCCGGTGAGCGAACGCCCATTCAACTTGCTCGTCGTCCGCGGGATCGATGTCCTCCTCCACCACAATCACGTGCTTGTAGCGGTATTGGGCGGCGCTGTTGCCCCACAGCGCTGCAGCGATCTGCTTGGGCTGCCCCTGGTAGTGCTTCTTGATCTGGATACGGATGTTGACGCCGTTGGTGATGGGCGGCGCGTAGACGTCGAGAATACCGGGGATACCGGCGCTGTTGAGAATATTCCAGGCGATGCCCGCGCGCTGCACCGACGACATGACGCTGTTCTCGCTGTAGGAGCCCGGCAAGGTACCCTCCAGCGAACCGCAAAAGATCGGGTCGCACCGGTGAGTGATGCACGTGACTTTCATCGTCGGCCGCGGCGTGGGAAGGTCCGACACATAGCCGGTGAACTCGCCGAACGGTCCTTCAATCTCATAGCTTGCGGGATCGTCGCTGATATATCCCTCGAGCACGATCTCCGCGGTGGCGGGAACCTCGAGATCGACCGTTTCGCAGCGAACCAGCTGCGCGGGCTCGCTGCGGTAGGCGCCCATCACATCCCACTCGCATACCCCGGTCATGACCGGCGATCCCGCCAAGAACGGCATGATGGGATCCCAGCCGATCACACAAGCGACCGGCATGGGCTCTTTGCGCGCGGACCATTTGGCAAAATGCGCACCCCAATGTTGGCCGCCTTTGATGAGAAGAAACGGCGCAGTATCCTTGTGGCCGACCATCCCCCGGTAGATACCGACGTTCATCACCCGCGTCTCCGGATCTCTCGTCACGACGCCGGAGAAGGTATGGATGTAGCGGCCGCCTTCGAGGTACTGCCATTGGGGGACGGGAAATTCAGTCTGGTCGATGGCATCGCCGCGCACGATGATCTCCTTCACCGGCCCCGTTTCGACGATGACCGGCGCGATCGTCTCGCGGTTTTTCTTCATCACGTACTGAATGAGGTCACGATTGGCGATGTCGCGGGGAAAGCCGAGAGCAAGCGCCAGGCGCGATTGGGCCCCCAGACCGCTCACAAAAATCTTGGTGCACCGCCCATTTCTGTAGCCCTTGATGCTCTCGAACAGCAGCGCGGGCCCCTTTTTCTCGAGGACGCGCCGGGCAATGGCGCCGATCTCGCGATTCCAGTCCACCTCGGCGGTAATCCGCCGTAGCTCACCCTCCTTCTCGAGAAGGGCGATCCACTGCCGCATGTCCATGAATTTCATCGTCTGCTCACCGCCGACCCACGCTCTCCTCAAATCAATCTGCCTTGGCTCCCGAGAACTTCACCACCTTCGCCCACTTCTCGGTTTCCTCTGCAATCAACTTTTCGAATTCGGCCGAGGAGCCGCCGAGCGTTGTCTCGCCAAGCTCGGCAAGCTGCGCTTTCAACTTCGGATCGGTGAGACCCGCATTAATCTCCCGGTTGAGCGTGGTGATGATCTCTGTGCCCGTGTTCTTCGGGGCCCCGATACCATACCACTGGCTCGCTTCGTAGCCGGGCACGAATTCGCTCACCGTGGGAACGTCCGGCAGCGCTTCCGAGCGGTTTGCGGTCGTCACGGCCAACGCCCGCAACTTTCCGGTCCGGATGTATTCGATCGCCGCCGACATCGGGGTGAAGTAGACCTGCACTTGGCCGCCGAGCAGATCCGTGAGCGCAGGGCCCGCCCCGCGATAGGGAACGTGGACCATATTGACGCCGGCCAGCATCTTGAACAGTTCGCCGGAGACATGCGACGGCGCGCCATTGCCGCCCGATGCCATGGTGATCTTGCCCGGATTGGTCTTTGTATAGGCTATGAACTCCGCAAGCGATTTCGCCGGGACCGACGGATGCACGACGACGACGCTAGGCTCACGCGTGAGGCTCGCCACCGGCGCGATATCGCGAATGAAATTGAAGTTCAGCCTTTCATAGAGTGTCGCGTTGATGAAATTGGCCGCTGTCACCAGGAGCAGTGTGTAGCCGTCAGGCACCGCTTCGGCGACGGCCTGCGTAGCAATGTTGGTGCCGGCCCCCGGCCGGTTCTCCACGACGAATTGTTGACCGAGCCGGTCTGATAGCCACTGAGCGAGCAGACGCGCGATGATGTCGGCCGAGCCGCCTGCCGCAAAACCGACCATGATGCGCACCGGCCGTGACGGATAGGGCTGCGCCTTTGCGATTGGCGTCATCGCCGCAGCGGCGGCAGTAGCAGCTGCGACATGCAGGAATTGACGGCGCGCAAGTTTCATTGCCTTTGCCTCGCTGTTTGCTGCCGCGCGAAAGCAGGATGCCGGTGCTGGTCAAGCTCGGCCTCGCGTACGGGCGATTTCATGGGTATTGCTTGCGAACTGATGCCCGATAGGAACCCGCCTCTGATCGCCGCCCCGTTCCAATAATCAGCAAACAATGCGCCACGTGCCCTCGCCATGACCTGGGATATCCTAATCCATCGCGGCACCGTTATCGATGGCAGCGGCAGTCCAGGCATCATCGGCGACGTCGCTCTTCATGCCGGCCGCATCGCCGCGCTTGGCCCGGCCCTGGCCGGCGAGGCCAAGAAAGTCATCGATGCCACGGGCCTCGCGGTGACGCCCGGATTCATCGACATCAAAACCCATTCCGACTTTGTCCTTCCCATCAATCCGAAGGCGGAAAGCAAAGTGCGGCAGGGAGTCACGACCGAGATTATCGGCCATTGCGGCTTCTCGGTCGCGCCGGTGCTGCCGGGGAAGGCTGAGCTTCTCGCGGATTATCTGAGCGGAGGCGCGCCGTGGCTACCGTTCCGGGAAATGAGCTTTCCGCAATACCTCGATACGTTCCCGGCTGTCGCGGTCAATACCGGCATGCTCGTCGGGCACAACACGCTCAGACTGATGGTGATGGGACTCGAAGATCGCGCGCCGACAAAGCGCGAGCTGGAGGAGATGATCGCATTGTTGGAAGACGGTCTGCGCGCAGGCGCGCTCGGCATCGTCAGGTCTGTTCACTCCGCCCGGCAGCTTTGCTCAAAAGGACGAAATCATGGCGCTTTGCGCGGTGCTGAAACGGCATAACGCGGGTTATTTCACCCACATTCGCGATGAATCGAACAAGGTCATGGAGGCAGTGGAGGAGGCGATCGATATTGCCCGAGCCTGCGGCGTGCATACCGAGATCGTGCACTTGAAGTGTTCCGGCGTCGACAACTGGGGCAAGGCGGCGCAGATCCTCGATAAGATCGCCGCAGCGCGAGCGGCAGGGTGCGATATCGACTGCGACGCCTATCCTTACGCCGCAGGGGCCAATCCGCTGAAGAACTTGCTTCCGCCTTGGATACAGATCGGCGGCAAAGAGACGATGCTTGCGCGGCTGGCGCTGCCGGAGGTGCGCGCGCGCATTCGCAGCGAATTTGCCGAGCACGGGCTCAACAACTGGGGGCGGATTGCCTCATGGGAGGCGGTGCAGATTTCGATCTCGCCGCGCGTGCCGCAGACCGCCGGCCAGACCGTGGCGGCGCTAGCCACGGCGCGGGGCTGCGATCCGATCGATCAGATCTGCGATCATCTGATCGCCGACGGCGGGGCCACCCGCGTTTTGATCACATCAATCGACGAAGACGATATTCGCACCATCGTGCGCTCGCCGACTGCGCTCGTCGGTTCAGACGGAAATTGCGTCGCGACCTATGGGATCGTCAGCCAAGGCATGCCGCACCCGCGTTTCTACGGCACCTTTCCAAGAGTTATCGGCCGCTACGTCCATGACGAACGGCTGATCCCGCTCGAGCGGGCGATTTACAAGATGACCGGCGGACCGGCGAAGGCGCTCAAATTGCGCGACAGCGGCCTCTTGAAGGAGGGCTACCGCGCCGATATCGCGATTTTTGATCCAGGTGATTTTCGAGACGAGGCCACTTATGCGAATCCGCATCAGTACCCGAGCGGCGCGCGCACGACCGTCATCGTCAACGGCATTGCGGTCGTTGAGAATGCGACTCACACCGGCGCGACACCGGGCATCGTCCTGCGCCGCCGCGGCGACGGCAGCGTCGGCTAGCGCTGAGAATCCTTGCGTGCTCACATCCGACGGGTGGAACACTGACTGACTTGTTTTGAGTCCGAGATTCACTCGCTGGCAAGGCCGAGGCGGGAGTATTGGCGCGAGCCGCCGCGCTCCCGCGGCTGGCGGCGGCACGGAACAATGTGGTACCGTATCGGCGTTGTTATGCCGTTGGTTCCGTCACAGCATGGAGGATCCAATGTGTTGGGAAATCGACTACAAATTCTTCGCCGAGCAGCAGAAGAAAGCGCAAGAGGCCAGGATCAAGCAGGAGCAACGCGCCGGCGTCATCGATCGGCTCCTCACCGAGGCCAATGAACAAGGCGAAAAGACCGAAGAAGCCCCAGTCAAAGAGGTTGCACCGGCAAAGTAGCGCCATGCACCAAAAGCCCCGCTCCGGCGGGGCTTTTTGCTCAAGTGCTTACGTGAGATTCGGTCAGCCAAATCATAGCGAATCCGACTGATACGCCACGATGAAAATGCTCACTGCCCATCCGTGGCGGCTTCCTGATGAAGCTCGCCGCCGCGCATGAGCCGCCGCGCAATATCGGCGGTCTGTAGCGCCGCGCGCTCGGTCGGAGAATGGGCGGCAAGATAGCGGGCGACGGCGATCAGAATGTGCCAGCCCTCCCCGGTGTTGCCCCACTCGGCGAACTGGCGCACGCCCGCTTCCAGCATCTGGTGGGCGTGAAAGCCCGCGTCCTCCCGCAACAGCGCGCGGCCCAGTGTGGCGATGAGCGCCCGCGGCGGGTGGCCGAGAGAGAGATGGCGTGCGACCAGACGCGCGGCCAGCTCGATCTGCCGTTGCCGGTCGAAGGCGTCGAGCAGCGCGGCTCGGAGTACCTCGATATCCCGGGGCAGATCATCGAGACCGTCGCCGCCCTCGCCGGGGATGCGGGCCGGCGGCACGTTGAGATAGCGGGCGAGATAGAGCGCCATGGCGCCGTGCAGGATGCTGCGCACGGCCTCGGCATGGCCGGCGGGGTCGGCGATCCCGATCCGCTTCACCATCTGATGAACGGCGTTGGCATGGGTGAAGACGTGGTGGGCTGTTTCCCAGTCCGAGTGCTCGTTGGCGCTACCGAAGTAAGCGACCCTGAGCGCCGCCGCCTAGGCGAGCGAGCGGCCGAGGTCGCTGGGCACGGCACCCGCGCGCACAGCTGCCTTGAGCGCATCCATAATGGCGACAGGATCATCGCAAAGGAGCATGCGGGCGAGCGCCGCATGATCCGACCAGGCCCCAACTCGAGCGGCGGCGAACAGCCCCGACAGCTCATTGGCGGTCTTGTGGCACAGCGCGACGAGATCTGCCGGCTGTCGCCACGCGGTCGACTCCTCGGCGCCGCGCGCGGCAACCATCTGACCGATAATGGTCGGCAGCACGGCGGCAGCGTGCTCCCAGCCGATGAGGTCGAGGCACTCGAACGCCTTGTTGAGAAAGTCGAGCGAATGTCCGCTATCGGCAAAGGCACGGTCGGTCTCGGCCGCCAACACGAGGCCGGCGAGTTCGCCCGGGGTACTTCCGCTCGCAATCGCAGTCAGCACGGTGCGCTCGGCAGCCTCGCGATGGCGCACAGCCGTCCAACGCCGCAGCCACCGCTTGAGCGTGACAATGTCCGGCCGGCTCGCAAGCGGCGCACGCTCCTGGCGCGCCGCTTGCCCCTCGCAGTCATCCGCCACGCGTCGAGCGCCGTGGAAGAGGGCGAGATAGGTCTCCTCCTGGGGCAGCACCGGGAGAAGATTTGCGAGGGCGGTGAGAATTGTGAGGCCCACGCCCCAGCCGTCGCGGCTGCGCGCGCCGAACAACACGATCTGCCGAACGACGTTCGTCGTTGGTACGCCGGCGGCGAGTTCGCCGTGAACCGCCTTGCCGATGACCAGACCGAGATCGTGGGTCAGCCCGTCGTTCAACCGTCGGCACCAGTGTTCCGCCGGGGCGGGCTGAGCGAACGTCGGCTTCACCCACACGTCCGAGTCACGCACCTCGATGGGACAGGTCGGCACGTCGTCGGCCCACAGATCGAAGGTGCAGCCGCTCGCGAGATCGAAGCGTGCGTGATGCCAGTGGCAGGTCAGAATGCCGTCGTCGATGCTTCCGCGGTCGAGCGGAAAGCCATGTGCGGACAGCGATTGTCAAAAGCGAAGACAAGGCCGCGGTCGTAAACGACTAAGATCAGACGATGGGCCCCGCGCACGACGAGCCGTCCCTTGGCTTTTAGCTCCTCGAGACTACCCGCGCGGACGAAATTCGTGACCGGAGCATCCATGGGCGGATTGCGTTAGACAAGCGAGTAGCATCCCACCTTGTACTGTATCGGACGCTGACCCACATTCTCTCCTTCAGTTAATTCCCGCATAATAAGAATGCTAGCTCCCGTCGTACTATGGACCTCGCGGAGCGGCCTTTGCATTTTTCACTACGAAGCGGGGATACGGCCTCGCCCCAATGTCCGGGATCAGGATGATCGCCGAGGACGACATCAAGGGATTGAACGCGTGGCTCGCCAAGGCGGGCCTGCGCGGCGAGCCTGAAACTGCGCTGGTGAACGGATTTTGCGAGCGCGCCGTCGCCGCCGGCTTGCCGATCAGCCGCGCGCTGCTGCTCATCGATACGCTGCACCCGGTGTATGAGGGCCGCGTGGTGCGCTGGGGATATGATCCGTCGGAGCCCGCCGTGCAGGAATATGGCCGCACTGGCTTGGCGGCAGGCGCCTTGGACCCGCAGCTCTCCCCTGGCGAGCAGGGCTGGACCGACGCGCGCTGGCGCGCAAGTCCGTTCTTCCACCTGTTGCAGACCGGGGAGAGCCTGCTGCGGCGGCGCGTCACGGCCGAAACCGCATCCGAGTTTCCCGTCCTGCAGGATTTCCGGGCGGCGGGTATGACCGACTACGTCGTCATGGTCAATCGCTTCGCGCCCGAAGGCGTCATCGGCGAAATGGATTGCGTGTACTCCTCGTGGACGACCGCGCATCCCGAGGGTTTCGCCGACGCGCACATCGCAGCGCTCACCCGCGTGGTCCCGACCCTTGCGCTGGCGTTCAAGGCGGCCGCGCTCGCGCGCATGACCGGAACGCTGATGCAAACCTATCTCGGCCGCGACGCCGGCCAGCGCGTGCTCAGCGGGAAGATTGTGCGTGGAATTACCGAGCGAATCGACGCGGTCATTTGGTTCAGCGATTTGCGCGGCTTCACGCGGATCACCGACACTGCACCGGAGCAGGTCATCCCGTTGCTGAACGATTACGCCGATGCAATCGTCTCGGCCATCCACGAGCATGGCGGCGATGTCCTCAAGCTGATCGGCGACGGCACGCTTGCCATCTTCACTGCCGAAGACCGCGCGCATGCGTGTAGCGCGGCATTGTCTGCGGCCGTTGCCGCGCGGGAGGGAATCGCCGAATTGAACGGCCGCCGGGCGGCCGACGGCAAGCCCGTAACCGAGATGTATCTCGGCTTGCATGTGGGCAAAGTCTTCTACGGCAATGTCGGGAGCCGCGAGCGGCTGGATTTTACCGTCATTGGCCCGGCCGTGAACGAGGCAAGCCGCATTGCCGCGATGTGCCGTTCGGTCGATCAACCCGTGCTGACGTCCTCGGCGTTTGCCGACGTCGACGGCATGCGACGCCGCCTGGTTTCGGTTGGACGCTACGCGCTGCGCGGCGTGGCGCACCCGCAGGAGCTGTTCACGCTCGACCCCGACGCTTGAGTATCGTCTCATCGAGCAGGGCGATGACTTCTCGCCGCCTCATGAGGAGCCGCTAATTCGAGCGCGTCGGTGTTTTCCGCCGGCGCGGTATCCCGTCATTCGGGCTACCTTGCTGGATCGTAGCTCCTCGATTGCTTTTGCGCGTGCCAAAACTGCCAGAGGTCGTGCGGTCACTGTCGAAGCTCGTGCGTCCTTGTTGCAGGACAACGCCGGAATAATTCTTCTGCGGGTTGAAAGTACCAGACGTCAGGAACTTGTCCTTGGCATCAGCTGGCGCGCCGGTGAGAGCAAGCAGCATCGCAACGAACGAAAGTGCTGCCATCGCAAGCCGCGGCGTTTTCGAAAGCATGCGAAGGCTACTACTCCGATTGCTTACGCAAGTCACGCCACGCAGTGAGTGGCAGGCGCAATGGCCAACGTGATGCCGGTGGGACGGCTCATCTCGCGTATGCTATGCTTTTTTCGGTCATTGCAGGTCGGCGACCGCACTCACAGATCGGATCTCGGATCAGGAGCACGCGATGTCGACACGGCTCATCGCCCACGGCACGGCGGCGGCTTTTGCGGCATTCCTGTTCATGTCAGCAGCGCCCGCAGTCGCGCAGATGGCGCCGCCTGCGCTCATTGGCAAAGTCACGTCCGAGCGGGAAGGGGCGATGGAGGGTGTCCTCGTCAGCGCCAAAAAGCCGGCCGGAACAATCACAGTCACGGTCGCAAGCGATGCCAGCGGCGATTATGCCTTTCCAGTGGAGCGATTGGAGCCGGGCCGTTACGAGCTCACGATCAGGGCGGCCGGCTACGCTTTAGATGGTTTAGGCCTCGTCGAGCTCGCGCCCGGCAAGGCGACGAGGGCCGACCTGCGGCTCAAGTCGACTCCGGTCACGACCGACCAACTGACAAATTCCGAGTGGATGGCGAGCGTGCCGGGGCCCGAGGACCTCAAAAGGGCGCTGCTCAACTGTGCGGATTGCCATTCGCTGCGCAGGATATTCGTCTCCAAACACACGGCGACTGATTTCCTCAAAGTATTCGAGCGCATGGGCGGCTACTATCCCGGCGCGTCCGACCTGCAACCACAGCGGCTCGTCGGCGAGCACCGGCGGCCGGCTGTCAACCCTGCCATCGCAGAAAAGCTCGCGGACTATCTCGCGAGCGTCAATCTCAGCCGGCAGTCTACGCATGACTTCGAGCCCAAAATCTCGCCGCGTCCCACCGGACGCGCCACGCGGGTCGTCATCACGGAATATGATCTTCCGCGGAAAGAGATTCAGCCCCACGACGTCGTTGTCGATCCCACCGGCATGGTTTGGTTCTCGCATTTCGGCGAGCAGTTCCTGTCCAAGCTCGACCCGAAAACTGGGAAGGTAACGGATTTCCCGATTCCCGTGCAGAAACCCAATCATCCCAGAGGAACCCTCGATCTCGAGATCGACGCGGACGGCTATCTCTGGATCGGCCTGATGTACCAGACGGGGATGGCGCGCTTCGATCGCTCGACCGAGACCTTCCAAATTTTCCCTGTGCCGGACGAATGGCAGACGGACGCCACGCAGCAGTCGCACTTCTCGGTCGCGGCCACGAACATCGATGGCAAGGCTTGGGTCAAGAACACGGACCGCTCGCAGGTCATGCGGCTCGACCTCGCAACGGGCAAATACGAGAACCTCGGGAGCTTCCGCGATCCGGCCAACAATCGGCCGATCGGCATCTACGGGATCTATGCCGATCAGCAGAACAACATCTATATCCTCGAGTTCCCATTTGGCGGCATCGGCAAGATCGACGCGAAGACCGGCAAGCTCGCGTTCTATCCGACACCGACGCCCAACGCGCGGGCGCGGCGCGGGCGCGTCGATTCGCAGAATCGACTATGGTTTGCCGAGTATGGCGCCAATGGCGTTGGCATGTTCGATCCCGACACCCAGACCATCACCGAATGGAAGAAGCCGCTTGCGTGGGAAGCGCCCTATGACGTTCTCGCCGACCACAACGGCGAGGTCTGGGAGGTCAATACGTTCTCCGACCGCGTCGGCCGGCTCGATCCCAAGAGCGGTGAATGGACGAATTATCTCCTGCCGCGCTCCAGCAACATTCGGCGGGTGTTTGTCGACGACCGCAAATCGCCGGTGACGGTGTGGATCGGCAACAATCTCGGCGCGGCGGCAATCAAGGTCGAACCGCTTGACTAACGTTGGCAGGGCCGCTTTGCGCCAGCAATGAGTGCTCGGTTGCCTGAGATGTGATAGGTATCGGTCATGATTCCTCTGGCCGTTCCAATTGCGTTTGCGGTCTTGGCGCTTGTCGCGTGGGGATATGAGGCGCGCGCGCGGCGCGCCTACGAGGCGACGTTGAGCGCAGCGGAGAAACGGCAATTTCGTGCATTGCGCAGAGTCAATCCGTCCAGATCGCGAGCGATCGTAGCCCTCAAGGAAGCCGAGACAGCGGTTGCGGCTTCGCCGGATCTCGAATTGCAGGCGGCAAAAAGCATGACCCGCAGCCGCGATCGGAAGCGCCAGGCAAAGCGGGATAAAACAAGCCTCAAAGATCCAAGGCCGGCGCGAAGTAAAGCCTAGAGCGAGTAAACCGCTCCTATAGGCGGTGCCTCCAACATAACCGCGCGCCCCGCGCCGCACGCACGGCGCTAGCCTTGGCCCTAAGTCCGTTTGTCCTCAGTGAATTCAGCTGGGCAAGTCGAGGCGGTAGAACCGCGCTGCCGTGGCACAAAAGAGATCGCCTTTCTCGGTCTCAGTGGTGCCTTTCGCCAGAAGCTTGCAGGCATTCCAGAACACCGGATAGCTGTAGGAGCCTTTGTCGACGGGGAAGTTGCTCTCGAACATGCATCGCGACGGGGAGAAGGCATCGATGCAGGTCTCGGTATAGGGGCGCCAGGTGTTCGCCAGCGTCTCGGATGATGGGGGCTCGGGCTGCTCGTGGAATCCGAAACCGCCCATGCGCATGCCAAGCCCGCCGAGTTTGACGTAAACATTCGGGCAGGCGGCGAGCGCTTTGATCGACGCGGCCCAGCCTGGAAACACCTCCTTGTGCTTGCCGGCATAGGCACCAATTCCAATCGGTCCGCCGACGTGATTGAGCACGATCTTCGTCTCCGCAAAGGCGCGCGCGAGATCGCGAAGTTCGTCGATCTGCGGATGATAGAGCCAGGCGTCGAAGGAGAGTCCGAGCCGGCCGAGGACGGCGAAGGCCTCGCGAAAGTTTTTGTCGGCCAAGAGACCACGCGGCGGGCTATACGCCGGATTGCGGATCGATGCGTCGGCATCCCAGGCAGCGATGTGGCGGATGCCGCGAAAGCGACCACCGCCGGCGCGGATGTGGGCGGCGAGCACCGGCCCGACCCGACTGCCTAATGTGAGATCCGCATGGCCGACAATGCCGGCGCAATGCCTGGTCTTGCCGTAGATGCCGCTCGCGCTCATGGCTGCGATACCGTTGACGAACTCGGTTTCGCCTACCGGGCGCATTTCGACCGGTCCGGCGGCGCGCGGCATGGCGCGCGCCTGCACGAACACGGTGGCGAGGATGTTGTGGCCGCTGCTCGTATCCGCCAGCAATTCGTCGAGCAGATAGCGCCAGCCGGGCCGGTCCCAGAGATGATGATGAGGATCGACGATCGGCAGATCGGGCTCGAGGATCGGCTCTTTGCGCCGGTCGAGCCAGTCCGGGCGGACGGGAAGATAATAAGGCGTTGTCGCGGAGATCGAGGCGATCGACACGCTCCCTCCAGACGGTAGCATCGCAACTGCGCGCGACCTACGATAGCACGTCACCTCGTCCGGGTGGTGCAGACATAAGACAGGAAAGGCAGGTGCTCATGCCGATAAGCTCAAAGTATCTCTTTGTGGTGAGCATGGATGTCGATCCTGACAAAGAGGCGCTCTTCAACGAGGTCTACGACACGGAGCACGTCCCCAATCTGCTCAAGGTACCCGGGGTGCGCGCAGTGACGCGGATGGCGGGAGAGCACTTTGCCGTGAGCATCGGCGGCGCGGAGAAAAAGGTTGTGCACGAGGGCCCGCGCTACAGTGCAGTTTACGAAATTGATGATCCTCGCGTCCTTACCAGCCCGGAGTGGACCAAGGCTGTCGAACAAGGCCGCTGGCCGGGCCAGGTGCGGCCCTTCACGCGCAACCGGCGACATGCGCTTTACAAGCTGCGCTAGCAAACCCCAGCCAGCAACGTCTTCACGTCGCGGGGCACCGATGTCTGCCGGAATTTCGAGGCTGATCGCGCGTACGCGCTGAACGGTGACGCCATGGCTGCTCGTTCGCCCGACTCAGTCATGTCGAAGCATTCCCTATTTGGCCCTAATTGCGACAGCCTGCCGTCACGCTTTGGCCAAGGTGCTAGCGTGCGTTAAGGTCTGCGGCATGGGAGGTCAGACGGGGGAGACTAAAATGGCCAAAGTGCTGGACGACGTTTTGCCGGCTGCGCTCTCGCCGGGTTTTCGGCCTGACCCTTCGGCGTTGGCAGATCGCGACCGCCGGGAAGCGTTGCGCGATCAGCAAAGTATTACGGCAGCATTCTTTGGTGATCCGCTGCCGGGTCTGTCGGCGCTCGATCGGCGACGACGCAACGAACGAGCTCACTGAAAGCCAGACGTCTAGGGTGCTATAGGTCTAGGCCGCCGCACAGCGCGCGGCCACCTCATAGCGCGGGCTCAAAGCTGCTTGCCGAAGGCCGAACGATCGGCCTTCGCGAGCCGTCATACGCATTTTATTTACGGTCTTTCCGGGCCGACGTATTTCACTCGCCCCCCTTCCATTTGGCGAGTGGAAAGATGTCGGGGACTTCACTGCCCTTGTGAGTCCATGGATCGACCGTCCAGAGTTCGTTGGTCTTGTGATCCTTGATCATCGCCGTGTTGTGCGGGCCCTCGGTGAATAAGAACCGAGAGACGGGCGCGGCAATCGTGTGGTGCCGCAGCAGTTTGAGCTCGTTGAGAATGAGCAGGAGTGCGTTCGTATTGTTGGTCGTATCGATGCAGTCGAATTGACCGCGGTTGCCCGCCAAGCCGATGAGCGGGCCGGCCCGCGCGACGCGCGTCGTGGTGCCGGTCAAGGGCGCGATGCGCCGTTCGAACCAGGCTTCGGTGCGTCCGATGGCAGCTCTTTCCGCCTGCGCGGAGGCAGAGCCCGACGCCATGATCGCAGCCATCTGAGCATGGTCGGCGCGCGTAAGACCGATCTCGGTGCGGAAGGCGCACCCGAAGCCGTGGCAAATGACGACGCGGTATGGGCTCGGCGAGGCGAGCGACCACTCTCTGAGCATGGCCGTCACGCCGGGATCAACCTCGCCGGCAAGGGCGGGCGCCGCAGCGATCCACAACGCGGCGAGCACCACGACGGAATAGCGCACGCCTCCCTCCCCGCGAATCCCTCGACGAATCGACAGAGCACTCGATCAGCGGCAAAGGTGCGGCCGGCCATAAGGCACGGCATCATTTTTGCGGAAGCGTGACTTATTTGCCAGCCAGCAGGACAGGCAGGTAGTGCCGACGGCGAGACGACGCGAGTAGCAGCGCGCTTTGGCCGCAGCGGACGCGCCGGTTTGCGAACTCGAATCCCTTCCGGACGCCTTGGCAGGCCGGTATAGAATCTCGCTTTAGCGCCTGCAAATGTGCCATGACGATTGACCGCCGACGATTCTTGGAACTGGCAGGGGGTGCTGCCTTAGCGCCGGCGCTCTCGCATTCCGCCTGGGCGCAGGCCTACCCGGCGCGACCAGTGCAGTTGGTCGTACCGTACCCGCCCGGCAGCGGCCCCGACATCATCGGGCGTCTTACCGCCCAGCATCTGTCGGAGCGGCTCGGCCAGCAGTTCATCGTTGAGAACAGGCCGGGCGCCAGCACCAATATCGGCACCGAATACGTCGCCAAAGCCGAGCCGGACGGCTACACGATCCTGTTGCCGGTCTCGACCAACGCAGTGAACGTAGCGCTCTATCGCAATCTCAATTTCGATTTCATCCGCGACATCGCGCCGATCGCAGGGATTGCCAAAACGCCGTTCATCATCGTCGTACCGCCATCGTTTCCGGCCGCAACCCTTTCGGAGTTCACTGCTTATCTCAAAGGCAATCCCAATAAGGTCAACGTAGCCTCGAATGGCATCGGAAGCTCGCCGCATGTTTGCGCCGAGCTGTTCCAGCTCATGACCGGAACCAAAATGGTTCACGTTCCCTATCGTGGGAATTACATGCCCGATTTGCTCGCCGGGCAGGTGCAGGTCGTTTTCGCTCCCATCGCACAAGCCCTCCCGCTGATACGCGACGGAAAGCTGCGCGCGCTTGGGGTGACCACTGCGCAACGCGCGGCGGCGCTGCCGGACATCCCCTGCCATCGGCGAGTCTCTGAAGGGCTATGATGGCTTCGGATGGTATGGGCTGGGTGCGCCCGCCAAGACGCCTCCCGAGATCATCAAAAAGCTCAGCGATGCGACGAACGAAGCACTCAGCAATCCCATGATCAACGAGCGATTCTCCCAACTGGGCGTCGACCCGATGCCGCTCACCGCAGCCGCGTTCGCAAAACACATCGCCGAAGAAGTCGACAAGTGGGGGAAGGTGATCAGCGCCCAAGGCATCGAGGTGAACTGACCCAAGCGCCGGTCTCGGGGCAACACCGCGGCGCTCGACCTTCTTTCGCCTATTGCATCATCTGCCCGATCTTTTCGGCCACCGGCTGCGGCAAGCGCAGCGTCTCGCGCACAATCGCATCGATCTCCTCGCCGGGCGCGCCATCAACCATCAGCTTTCGCATCTCGCATGCCGCGAGGAAATCCGGATCCTCGAGCACGGCTCGAAATGCCGTTCGCAATGCATGGAGCCGCTCGGGCGGCACGCCGGGGGTCGTCAGAATCGAGCGGCCGATTTCACCGGTGCTGGCCGCCGCGCGCAGCACCTCGCCGCCTTCCTCGGACAACGCGAGCTCCGAAAGCGTCGGCACGTCGGCGAGCAGGCGATGCCGCTTCAACGATGCCTGGAAAAGAACGGTTGCCTCCCCACGGGAGACCCATCCGGGGTGGCTCACCAACAGGCCAGGGAGCCCGTAGGCGCCGACAATGTCCACCTCGCCCCGTTCCATCGCCAGCAAGATGTCGGTCGTGCCGCTATATCCGCGCACGAGCTTGAACTTCGCGCCGGCGTAGGCGTTGAGCGCGGTCGGGAACAGAACCGTGGTGGAGCCGCCGCCCGAAGCGCCGACAGCGTACTGTTTCGCGCGAACGTCCTCGAAGGATCTGATGCCGCTCTTCGCCAGCGCAACGCCGGTATCGATGTTCGTCACGAGGCGCCCGATATAGGGCATTTTGCCGACATCGAGCTTGGCGCTGGTATTCGTCATGCTGTCGAGCGCCAAGGTCTGCGCAAGACTGCCCAATACCGTGCCGTCCTTGGGGGCAACGTCATAGATGTATTTCGCCGCGACGAAGCTGCCTGCTCCTGGCATGTTCTGCGTAATGATGGTCGGATTGCCCGCCAGATGCCGCGGCAGGAACTCGGCGACAAGGCGGCCGTAGATGTCGTAGCCGCCGCCCGGCCCATAACCGATCAGCATACGCAGCGTCTTACCGCGATAGAAATCCGCGACCGGCTCAGCCTTAAGAGGCACGGACAACGCCAGCGTGGTTGCGGCAAGGGCGATTGCAGCGGCAATGCTCGCCGCTCGTTTGTGCGAAATGGAATTAGCGCGAGGGGCGGATGCGACCTGCTCCCTCCCCCGCAAGCGTCGCAAGCGGGAAAGGGAACACACCCAGCGAGGGGCTTGCCTCACCCCGCGGAGGCGCGAAGCTTCAGGCATTCCGCCTGGAACACGTGATTGAGACACCACTCGGCGAGTTCGATCCCGGTCGGGAACCAGAGATTTCCTGCCTTCTTCATGTGCTGAATGATGCCTCGCAACGCCAGCGTGCGGCCGGGACGGCCGATGATGTAAGGATGCATGGTGAAGGGGATGTAACGCGGGCGCTCGGCCGATTCGGCATAGAGCTCGTCGAAATAGGCCTTCCACGTCTCGAGCCCGTGATACGGGTTGCCGTATTCGCCATGACGATGGCCGAACAGCGTGCCGTCGCCAAATGGCTGGCGCGGAAGCTCGACCAATAGCTTGCCGTCTTTCTCCCACAGGAACGGCAACTCCTCGTGAAAGCAGTTGGTGTTGAAGACGAAACCATGCTCAATCAGAAGCTCGATCGTGTTGGTGCTTTGGGTGCACGAACGCCAGCCATAGGGGCGGCGCCCCGTGCGCTTTTCGATCATTGCGATCGCCTTCTTCATCACCTCGGATTCTTGCTCGCGCGGCAAGTAGCGCGCGATCTCGTGATTGTATCCGTGCCCTTCCACCACATGACCGTGCGCAAGAATCGCCTGGATTGCTTCTGGAAAACGCTCGGCGATCGCCCCGCAGGTCAAGAATGTCGCCTTGATATTCTCTTCCTTCAAAATCCGCAGCAGCCGATAAATCGCGTGATGAGGCCCGTATTCGCCCTGGCTCCACATCTCATAATTGAGGATGCCGTTCTTGTCCGGCTTGACCGCCACGGCCGGAATCTTCAGTAGTGCCTAGGGCAGCAGCGCCGGCCACATCAGATCACCTTGTCGGCGCGGGAGAGCAAATTCATCGGAACCGTCAAACCGATCGCCTTGGCGGTTTCGAGATTGATGGCTAGTTCGAAGGTGGTCGGTTGCTGCACCGGCAGGTCGGCCGGCTTGGTACCGCGCAGCACCTTGGCAACCATCCTCGCCACCTGGCGATAGACCTCGGTCTGCGGCGGGCCGTAGGCGATGAGAGCGCCTAGCTCGGTGTGATCGGGCCACATGTAGATGGCGGGCAGGCGCAGTGCCGTGGTGTGCGCGATGATTGTTTTGGAATTGCTGCCAAACAGCGACGCCGCCAGCACATTCAGACCCCCCGCGCCCGCCGCTTTCGCAGCGTTGATCGCCGGAACGATGCCATCGGCGCCAATCACCGGATGCATTGAGAGCTCGACACCCCGGACGCTCGCGGCTTCCTGAAGGGCCTGCAATTGTTGCGGGGACTGGACCCTCGGGTCAGTCAATGCAGCCATGCGGCGCACGACAGGCAACAGCTCGATCAGCAATTCCTCCCTTTTGCCATCGAGCTCGGGCGCGAAGAGACTGACCCCGGTAACGTTGCCGCCAGGCTGGACGAGCGACCGCGCCAATCCTTCTGCGACCATGTCATCGGCCACGCCGACGATCGGGGTCGCCGGGGCCACGGCTTGGACGGAGCGGATTGGCGGGCTGCCGCCCCCGACCACGAGAGCCTCGACTTTGGCCTTGACCAGCTCGCGCGCGACATCCGGAAACCGCGGGTAAGGAATCCCAATTCCGCTTCCGTCAGTGACCAGGTTGCGGGCCTCGACCAAGCCATTGCGGCGCAACTCGTCGAACAGCACGCTGACCGATGGCGATCCGCGCGGATTGGAGTTGAGAATACCGACGCGATAGATCTGGGCGTCCTGCGCGCGTGCCGAGAACGGCCACGCCGCGGCGCCGCCGAGCAGTGTGATGAACTCGCGGCGATTCAATTGATCGAAATGCATACCATCCAAACCAACCAATCCCCTTAGAGGCAACATATAGACTTGACGATGATGAGCAAAGCGTTCCGCCCCGAAAGGCAATGCGACCCGTCAACCGAGCACAAAGATTGGTGACAGCCGTTGGCTAAAACGAATTCATGTCACAGCTTTTGTGCACAGCAACACGAAGCGTTCATGCTCGATTAAGCCACCGCCGATTACAATAGCGCTCAAATGCGCATTTCCGGCCGCCACGCCAAAGCGTGGTCCTTAGCGGGATAGCCAAAGGCCGGACTCGTTTTCCCTACGTCTGATCGCGGTGTTTGCGGCCCACCTGCTGGGTACGCCATTAACACGACGCTTCCTCCCGCACCTCAAAGTACCGACTCGGTTGCGGGGTCGATCAGGTGCATGTGGTTGAGGTTGGCGTAAAGCCGGATTGGCTGTCCGGGGGGCTTCGCAGCGGTCGGCTCTACGCGCGCGCATACCTCTTTTCCGTGCACCGTAAAGAACACCATCGTCTCCATGCCCATGGGCTCGATCACATCCACGGTCATGCTGAACTCGTAACGCGGGTCGCGTTCTTCTCCGCGCGGCTCCGTGATGTGCTCGGGCCGCAGGCCGAAGATCAGATCCTTGCCGACGGACGGTCGATAACGAGCGGCATGCGCCGGCGGTACGGGAAACGCCAATTCCGGCGAAAGCCGCAGCATGAGTGCCTCGCCGTTCGGCTGCAGACGCGCGGGCAAGAAGTTCATGGCGGGCGAGCCGATGAAACCGGCGACGAAGCGGGTTTTCGGCCGATGATAGAGATCATGCGGCCGCCCGATCTGCTCGATGCGGCCGCCATTCATCACCACCACGCGATCGGCGAGCGTCATGGCCTCGACTTGGTCGTGGGTGACATAGACAGTCGTGGTCTTCACCTTCTGGTGCACGCGTTTGATCTCAGTGCGCATCTGCACGCGCAGCTTCGCGTCGAGATTGCTCAGCGGCTCGTCGAACAGAAATACTTTCGGATTGCGCACGATGGCGCGGCCCATGGCGACTCGCTGCCGCTGACCGCCCGACAATTGTTTTGGCCGCCGATCCAGTAGTTCGGTGATGTCGAGGATCTTCGCCGCTTGCTCCACCCGCGCGCGGATCTCCGCCTTCGGTGTTCGCCGCAGTCGCAAGCCGAACGACATGTTCTCGAATACCGTCATATGCGGATAGAGCGCGTAATTCTGAAACACCATTGCGATGTCACGATCCTTGGGCGGCACGTCATTGACGACGTTGCCGCCGATGAGGATCTCGCCCTCGGTGACCTCCTCGAGCCCGGCAATCATGCGCAGCGTCGTGCTTTTTCCGCAGCCGGACGGGCCCACCAAGACGACGAATTCGCTATCGGGAATGTTGAGGCTGATGTTGCGCACCGCTTCGACCTCGTCGAAGCGCTTCACGACGTCGCGCAGCGCCACGTCAGCCATCGCTCACCCCTTGGTCGCGCCGGCCGTCAAGCCGGCGATGTAGTAGTCCATCAGGAAAGCATAGACGATCAGCGGAGGCGCGGCCGCAACCAGTGCGCCGGCCATCAGCATCCCCCACTTGTACACGTCGGCCTTGATCAGACTCGTCACCGTGCCCACGGTCAGCACCTGCTGGTCGGCGCTGAACAGGAACGCAATCGGATAGACGAACGCCGCCCACGACACCGTGAACGCAAAGATCGTTGCGGCGATGATACCGGGCAGCGCCACCGGAATGAATATCTTGAGCAGCATCTGCATATGTCCTGCCCCATCGATCAACGCCGCCTCGTCGAGCTCCTTCGGGATCGACTGGAAGTACCCGATCATGATCCAGGTGCAGAACGGCACCGTCAGCGTTGGATAGACGAGCACCATGCTCCAGTAGGAGTTGAGAAGCCCGAGGCCGCGGACGATCTGGAACAGCGGGATAAAGAGCAGCGTGTCTGGAATGAGATAGGTCAGGAAAATGCCGGTAGCGAGAATTCCCGATCCCCAAAACCGCATCCGCGAAAGGGAGAACGCAGCCAGCACGCTGACCACCATCGTGATGGCGACCACGCACAGCGTGACGATGACGGTGTTCTTGAAATAGATCAGGAAGTCGGTTTCCCGGAACAGCAACCGATACTGTTCGAGGGTGACCCCGTTGGCGATGATCCACGGGTTACTTGCGAGATGTGCGACCTCCGCATCGGATTTCAACGAGGTCACGATCATGTAGTACGGCGGAGTGAGAAAGAAAATCGCGAACAGAATCAGGAAAAAATAGGACGTGAAAAGCGCCCAGCGCCGGTTGCGCTTGAGGCTCGCGCCGCCGGCGCGCGGATATTCGGCAACCGCCGCGGTCATCCGATCTCTCTCCCGCGCTTGCGCACGCCGCGCAATATGAAGACCGCAGAAACCGCAAGGATCGGAAACATGAACAGCGACACCGCGGCGCCGAGCGGAAGGTCGCCGGACCGGATGCCGAGCAGGAACGCGTAAGTCGCAAAGACGTGCGTCATATTGCGCGGTCCGCCCGCCGTCATGATCTGCACGATATCGAAGTTGGCAAATGTCACGATCAGGGAAAACAGCACCGTGATAGCGATGATATTTTGCATCATCGGCAGCGTAATGTGCAGGAATCGCTGCCAAGCATTTGCGCCGTCGATCTGCGCCGCTTCGTAGAGTTGCTCCGGAACGGATTTGAGCGCCGCGAGATACATGATCAAGAAGAATGGTGCGCCGTACCACACATTGACCAGGATCACCGAGAAGCGCGCCCAATAAGGATCGCTCAACCAGGGGACGTCGGTGCCGCCGAACCCCCTAATGAGCCAATTAAACGCGCTGTGGGTCGGATCGAACAACCACCACCATCCCAGCGTCGATAGTGCGAGCGGAATGACCCAGGGTACAAGCAGCATCCCGCGCCACTTGCGCTGACCCTTGCTCGGAAGATTGTTGACGAGGTGAGCGGTGACGAGACCGATCAGGGCCTTGAAGAACACGGCAGTGAGGGCAAAGATCGCCGACTGCTCGATCACCATCCAGAACGTGTCGCGGCTGAGCAGATACGAGAAATTACCCAGGCCGAGGAACCTCGTTTGGGCCTTGTTCAGCGTCGCGAGAAAGATCGAGTACAAGGCCGGGTAGATGATCAGCCCGGCCACGATCACGATCAGCGGAAGGCACATTAAAAAGGCGATCGTGGTCCGCCGGCGTACGAACTGGCGCATGCCGGCACGCGGCTGGAACGCCGGCTTAGCCAGCTGCCCCGGATACCGCCGGACAATATCGACCATGCCGTTTCCGCTCCTCGCGGAGGGCTTTTAGCGTCATCGGCGAAGCGACCCGCCGATAACGCCGCTCAATTTGTCGCCCCGCTACACGGCCGTCGCATCGAGCTCGCGGCCGGGAGGTGCGGTCAGGTCCGCAGCAAGCCTTCCAGCTCGTTCTGTGCCCATTTGACCACTCTGTCGATCGGCTCGTTTCCCTGACAGACCTTTGCGACCATAATCGTATGCAGTGACTGATTATAGATCTGCGTCGCGATATCCGGCCGCGCCGGGTATCCGGTGATGGTCGGCTGCTCGTCACCGCGCGGGGGATAGTTGTAAACCGTGCCGGACGGCGGCTCGACCTTTTGCCAGGTATCGAAATCGTAATAGCTCTTGAACGACGGCAGATCGTATCCGGAGGAAGCCGCGACGAGTTGACGCGACTGCTCTTTCTCGGAGAGGAATTGCAATAGGTCCTTGGCCGCCGCTTTGTTCTGCGAGAAGGACCAGACACCGTAGAAGAACGGCAACTGACCAACGAACCGGCCTGCCGGGCCGCGCGGCATATCGTGCGTCCAGCACTGCGCTGCGACCTGCGGGTTGTCGCGTTTGGCGACCGCCCAGGCGCTCGGCGGGTTCTGAATACCGGCGCCTTTGCCGGAGATGAGCCAGCGATTATTCCCGGCATCATCCCACGCGTAGACTTCCGGCGGATTGAACGGCATCAGCTTCTTGAAATACTCGAGCGCCGCGCGCGTCTCGTTCGAATCGACTTTCAGGTTGTCCTTCTCGTCGACCATGACCGAGCCGAAGGCGCGGAACATGGCACCAGTCGAATCGATTGCGTCGCTGGTTTGGCCCATCGGCAAGCCGATCGGAAAGCCCGCCTTGAACAGCTGCTCGGCGCTCTTGAGATAGAGATCCCAAGTCCAAGTATCGACCAGTTTGGGATCGCGATTGTCGTTCGCAGGAAATATCGCCGTCAAATCGATGCCGCAGTGCTGCTTGTAGAGATCCATGCGGGAGCAGCACGGTTTGACCTGACTGCCGACGGTCGTCGGAATGCCGAACCATTTGCCTTCGTGCTTGGCCAGATACTCCGATACCGGACTGATCGGGCCGGCCTTGGCAACGAGCGCCTTGATCACGTCGTCCATCGGCTCGAGCACGTTGCGGTGGACTTGGATCTGCCAGGCGCGGTGCGACATGATGTCGTGGCCGGCTCGCGCCTGAGCTTCCGCGCTCGCGGTCAAGAGATCCTTATCTCCCTGCGATGTGATGTAATCGATCGAAACCTCAACCTTATTTTTTTCTCCCCATTCGTTGCACAGCTTGGTCAGCGTGTTGTTGGCGCCCGGGACCCAGTGGTCCCAGACGCCGAGCGCAAGTTTGCCGGCGGCGTACGAGTGCCGGACATAAGGCGCGGAAACGGCCGCGGCGGCGGCCAAAGCCGTGGTCCTGAGCAGGTTGCGCCGAGAGATAGTGGAACGGGGCATGGAATCCTCCTTGTGGGCCCGGCTATTGGCCAGGTTTTCGTTCTGTGTTGCATTGCAGGCTACATGATCCGCGCCCCTCGGCAAGCCGCCGTCCCCAAGCCGCGCCGCACCTTTTCCGCGTCCTTGTCTGGATCGTGGACCAGTCGCCTCGGTCGCGCTGCCAAAATGACGAGCCGCATGGGAATTGGTGTAGCCGGTCGGGCAACGAAATTCTGCGTTTGTTGGTTCCCCGTCGGCGACCTTGCACGGCTTGGCCGGCCTGGCACCTGGATTAGGCTCAGTTGCCCATGACGAGGCCGCCGTCGACGTTGACCGCTTGGCCGGTCATGTAGTCGGAATCGCGGCTGGCGAGAAAGTTCACTAGGCCAGCCACGTCCTCGGCCGTTTCGGGCCGGCCCAGCGGAATGAGCGAGGTTCGCCGCTTCCAAGCTTCGCCGGCTTGCCAGCCCTCGAGCTTGCTCCATTCGGCGTCTATCTTTTTCCACATTGGCGTGTCGACCGCGCCCGGGCAGATGCAATTCGACGTGATCCTATAGGGCGCGAGCACCTGCGCCGCCGTGCGCGTGACGCTGACGACGCCCGCTTTGCTGGCGGCGTAGTGAGGCATGTTGGCGAGACCGCCGCGATAGGCCGCAATTGATGCGGTCTGGATCAGTTTTCCGCGTAGTTCTGAGCCCGCTATCGGCGTCTGCTCGCGCATGCGCCTGGCGGCAGCCTGTAGCACGAAAAAGACCGAGCGCAGATTAACCCCCAGCATGCGGTCCCAGTCGTCCTCGCTGAGCTCGAGCAATGGCCGGATTTCTGCAATCCCCGCATTGTTGAACAACACGTCGAGTCGGCCCCAGCGGTCGTAGGCCGCGTCGAGCATGCGCCTGATGTCCGCCGCGCGGGTAACGTCGGCCTGGATCGAAGCCTGGCCAAGCTCGTCGGCGAGGCGCTTTGCGCCGTCACCATTGACGTCCGCCAGCAGCAATTGCGCGCCGTCGCCTGCCATGCGTCGCGCGCACGCCGCGCCGATGCCGCTTGCGGCACCCGTGATCAGCGCATGAATACCGTTGAGCCGGTCAGTCATCGGGTGCGGTTATCGGAGTTACGCGCCAGGGTTGTCGATGGCACCGCCGGCGTCAGCCCAATCCTTGAAAGCGCCGAGATTGTAGACCTGCTCGTAGCCCATGTCCTTGAGCACCTTGCCGCTCAATGCCGAGCGGCCGCCCGAGGCGCAATACACGATGACAGCCTTGTCCTTCGCAAAATTCTTATCGTGGTAGGGCGATTCTGGGTCGGCACGAAATTCCAGCATGCCGCGCGAGACGTTGAGCGCGCCGGCAACTTTGCCGCTCTTCTCCACTTCCGGCGCATCGCGCACGTCGACCACGAGTGTGTTGCCTTTCGCGATCATCTCGCGCGCTTGCGCCGCCGTGATCCGCGGCACCGCGGCATTGGCCGCTTCCATCATTTGCTTGACGTTCGTGGCCATGGCGTCCTCCTCTTTCAGTCATAGCTAGCCAGCAGCTGACTCTTCGACTAATTCAAACCCTTGCCATCGCGCGCACCTCGCGCGGGAACAGATCGTCCACGCCCATTCGACGGTGGGTCACGCCCTGATCGTGCGCGTAACGGCAAAATGCCTCGATCGTCGGACGGCTCTCCTCGATTCCGTAAGGATAGGGATCCGGCCCGAAGCCGCCGGCGATCTCCTCGGCAATCGCCGCTGCCCAGGGTAGCGGGATGCGCGCGCAGGTGAAGTCGCGCAGCCGGTTGAAGCAGCGGCGCTTGGCCTCCTCGAACATCTTGAACAGGTTCATCGCGATCCAGGGATGCTGTTCGAGCACCGTGCGCCGTATCGCGATCAAATGCATAATCGGAAAAATGCCGGTCTTCTTGAAGAAGCGCGCCTCCTCGGCGCGATAGTCCGGAAACAACCGCACAACGCGGCTGTTCGGCGCCTCGGGCGCGCGGGCCGAGATGACCGCATCGATTTCGCCGCTCGCGAGCATAGCCGAGAGGCTGGTGTCGGGGCGCGGCTCGCAGCGCATGCCGGAAGGAAGCCTCAGCGCCACCTTCTCGGTGCGCCCCGGCTCGTTGACGCCGGCCTGTAGCCAGCGAATTTTGCTCAGGTCGACCCCGAATTCCTCCGCCAGAATTCCGCGCGCATAAATGCCCGCAGTCTGCGCCCATTCGGGAACTCCCACCGCGCAGCCCTCGAGGTCTTTTGCAGCCTTGATGCCGCGATCGGCGCGCACGTAGATCGCGGAATGCCGATGCACGCGCGAGGGAAACACCGGGATCGCAACCATTGGCGCAGCCCCCTGCGAGGTCAGCGAAACGTACTTTCCGAATGACAGTTCAGAGACGTCCCATTCCAGATTATTGGTGAAACGAAAGGTGATCTCCTCGATCGAGGGAAAAATGAGCGGAGTGAGCGTGATGCCGTCGGCGCGAACGAGCCCTTGCGCGATCTCGCGCACATGCTCGTAGTCGACCACGGCGAGCGTGAGATGCACCGATGCGATGCCGTTCGCCTCGACGTGGACGTTCATCGCGCCGCCGCGCATGGCGCCTCCCGCCGCATCAGACCGGCGTCCCTCAGGTCGCCTGCGCAAAAGCCCCCACGAGACCATTGCTGTTATTCGGCGGCGGCGATCTGGGCTCGGTTCGTGTCAAAACCGGCCTCAGAACCCAGCAGTGCGGCAGGATGCTTGAGGTCTTCCTGCCAGAGCAGCGACTCCATATAGATGTTGAGCGGCTGATCTTGCACGGTCAACTCATACACGGGCTCGTCGTACGAAGCATGGTTGTGCACGCCCCATCCGGGCGCGGAGAGCATCAGATCGCCGGCCTTCCATTCATAGACCTTGCCCTCCACGGTGCTGCGCCCGCGCCCGTG
>WNFW01000141.1_pt1 | contig 41690 bp, 35 predicted proteins | sample 5400131 | NCBI WGS metagenome assembly WNFW01 (sample SAMN13153362, study PRJNA577476) | soil metagenome | isolation source: 20 cm soil or saprolite under grassland replicate 1 | place: USA:California | collected 2016-06-15
CTGCGTGATCCAGCCCGGCGTCACCCGCAAGGCGCTGAACGAGCATCTGCGCGACCAGGGATTGTTCTTTCCGATCGATCCGGGCGCCGATGCGTCGCTGGGCGGCATGGCGTCGACCCGGGCGTCCGGCACCAATGCGGTGCGCTACGGCACCATGCGCGACAACGTGCTGGCGCTGAAAGTGGTGCGCGGCGACGGCGAGATCATCACCACAGGCACGCGGGCGAAGAAATCCGCGGCCGGTTACGATCTCACGCATCTGTTCGTCGGCGCCGAAGGCACGCTCGGCATCATCTCCGAACTCACCGTCAGGCTGCACGGTATTCCCGAAACCATCGCGGCTGCCGCCTGTTCGTTCGAGACCGTGCGCGGCGCCTGCCAGGCGACCATCCTGGCGATCCAGACCGGCATTCCCGTCGCCCGCATCGAACTGCTCAACGCCGAGCAGGTGTGTGCCTGCAATTCCTATTCGAAACTATCGCTGCCGGAGACGCCGCTGTTGCTGCTGGAATTTCATGGCAGCGAGAACGAGGTCGCCGAGCAATCCAGGAATTTCAGCGAGATTGCCAAGGAGTGCGGCGGCGGAGATTTCAGCTGGACCACCAAGCCGGAGGACCGCACCAAACTCTGGCAGGCGCGGCATGACGCTTATTGGGCGGTGAAGGCCTTGCGTCCGGGCTCGGGCGTGGTCGCGACCGACGTGTGCGTGCCGATTTCGAGGCTGGCCGATTGCGTCACCGAAACCGAAGCCGATCTGAAGCGCCTCAATCTGCAGTCGCCGATCGTCGGCCATGTCGGCGACGGCAATTTCCACTGCTCGCTGCTGTGCGACGTGGAGGATCGCGACGAGATGGCGCGCGGCGAGGATTTCATGCATCGCCTGGTCGAGCGCGCGCAGGCGATGGGCGGCACCTGTACCGGGGAACACGGCATCGGGCAGGGCAAGCAGAAATACCTCGAGGCCGAACTCGGCCCGGAGGCGATCGATGCCATGCGGGCGCTGAAGCAGGCGCTCGATCCGCAGAACATCTTCAATCCTGGAAAGATCCTGCCCGCGGTCTTGAGCCGGTAACCGGCCCGTAAATTGCACGACGGGCTCTGTGCTTGATGGTATTCGTAGGCATGGCGATGTGGCGGTTCAAGAAGGGCGAGCGCAGGGAAGTCTGGGACGAAGAGATCCAGTGGCCGATCGGCGACATCCAGGCGGCCCAGAAAATCCGTGACATCTGCCGGTCCGCCGCCGACAGCGCTGAAAAAGTAGCCGGCTTTGCCGGCCGGGCGGACAGCGAGCAAAGCAAATACGACACCGATCGTTACAGCCGCGCAGCCAAGGTCGCGATGCAGATCGCCATCAAGATTTCCGACGACCTGTTGCGTGATTCTTCCGTACGCCAGATCGTGAATTTGTGCTTGAACGCCAATGATTTGAAGACGGCACGGATACTGTTTCGCGCGATTCAGGCAGTATCAATCCGGGAGGATGTGTTGAACGATCATCCGATCCTTCGGCAGTGAACCTGCTCGCGAGTGCGGCGGCTCATTGCCGGCGCCACGCTCGCCACCAGCGACGCTGTTCTCTCCGGAACTATTTTTCTGCGGCGCGTGCCGCGGCATCGATGTAGCTGCGACCGCCATGGTTCAGCGTCAGCGCCATTGAGCCAGCAATATCTCTCTCGCGCGTTCGCGCTCACCGGCCTGGCCCTGGCGGCGATTAGGCCGTTTTCGGCCACCGGCCAAGCGCACGCGAAACGAGAACAGCCGGCTGATCCGCATCGAGGCGCACGACTTAAGGCCGGGGTCTTCGCTACCCCGGAGCCTCAACGTCTGGTACCATCAGGGGGTTTCCTGGACGTGCCCAGGCAATGCCGACCAAAACCAAAGACCTTGGTCCCCGGTCGGCGGGTGCCGCGCGAGATCGCGGCGGGAGCGGCGATTTCAAAACAAAAATCCAAAGGGAGAAACATCATGAAGCGTCGCGAATTTCTGAAAACCGCAGGCGCGGGGCTGGCTGTGTCAACTACTGTCGCAGCGCCAGCGATCGCGCAGTCGATGCCCGAGCTAAAATGGCGCTGTACCACAAGCTGGCCGAAATCGCTCGACGTTCCCTTCAGCGCGTCGGAGACGATTGCGAAATACGTCGCGGAAGCCACCGACAACAAATTCCAGATTCAGGCTTTTGCCGGCGGCGAGATCGTTCCCGCCTTGCAGGCGGTCGATGCGGTGAGCAACGCCACGGTCGAGATGTGTCACACCGCGGCTTATTACTTCATCGGCAAGGACCCGACCTTCGCCCTCTATTGCTCGGTTCCGTTCGGATTGAATTCGCGCCAGCAGAATGCCTGGTTCCAGGATCACGGCGGCCAGGACATGCTCAATGAGTTTGGCAAGAAGTACAAATTGTACGGCATCTCCGGCGGCAACACCGGCACCCAAATGGGCGGCTGGTTCCGCAAGGAGATCAACAGCGTCGACGACCTCAATGGCCTCAAGATGCGGATCGGTGGCTGGGCCGGCAAAACTCTTTCCAAGCTCGGCACCATCCCGCAGCAGATCGCGGGCGGCGATATCTATCCGGCCCTGGAAAAGGGCACCATCGACGCCACCGAATGGGTTGGGCCCTACGACGACGAGAAGCTCGGCTTCTACAAGGTCGCCAGGTATTATTACTATCCCGGCTGGTGGGAGGGCGGCACCGCGCTGCACTTCTTCATCAATTCGGAAAAGTGGGATGCCTTGCCGAAGGCCTATAAATCGCTGCTCACGGTGGCCTGCGGCTATGCCAACATGGATGTTCAGGCGCGCTATGACGCGCGCAATCCGCAGGCGATCAAGCGCCTCGTGGCCAATGGCGCATTGCTGCGCCCGTTCAGCCAGGCGGTGATGGAATCCTGCCTGAAGGCGTCGAACGAGGTCAACGCCGAGACCTCCGCTGTTAACCCCGACTTCAAGAAGATCCTGGACTCGCAGATGTCTTTCCGCGACGACGGCAATCTTTGGTGGCAGGTCGCGGAATATTCCTATGAGACCTTCATGATCCGCACGCGGCCGAAGGGGTGAAGGGGGGACTGTTGGAAATCGGATCATCGGCGGTTTTTTCGTAGGTCCGCGCTTGTTCGTTTTCGCGGCCAGCTACGGAAGATCGGACGTTGATTCGGTTCGTGCCAACATGCGTCGAGCACTGGCATTCCCCCAAACCACCGCCCTCCGGTTGCGTCCCCAATGTGTCGCGCGACGCGGCTGCCGGCGGCGATGTCGCCCGAGAAAAGCCCAGGAGGGCGAAGTCGCGGCACTGGCGACTAGCCGCTAGTTAGCGTGTGGACCTGGCCCGATCTCGCGCCTCGGGAATTCGCCTCAATCGATCGAAACCGTGGTGCGTTATCGCCTTGATGAATTGTACAACATATCGAGATATCGAGCTATGCTCATCTGAAGGTTATATTGGCGGTCTTTGCCACCGAAGGGTCTGGGTATGCAGTGCTTGCGATGCGATAGCCAGAACAAGGCCGGTAACGACTATTGCGAAAGCTGTGGTGCGCCCCTCGGAATTAAGTGTGACGCCTGTCATAACATAAACGGACCGACCAGCCGTTTTTGTGGGCAATGCGGTGCGGCCCTGGTGTTGACGCCCGCAAGCCCCGGTCCATCTCCGCAACGTCTTCTCCGGTCGCTAAGCATTAAAGGCGGCGAACGCAAACGCCTTACGGTGCTTTTTGCAGATATCCGGAATTCGACGAGCTTGATCGATAGCCTCGGCGATCCCGAGTTGGCGATGCAGCGCCTAGAGCCGGTGCTTAACCTGATGAAAGATGCGGTTCATCGCTACGACGGTATCGTCAACAAGATACAGGGTGACGGCGTCATGGCGCTCTTCGGCGCGCCACGGCCCCACGAGGATCACGCCGTTCGTGGCTGTCTGGCTGCTCTGGCGATGCAGGACTCGGTCGCGAGGCTCGCCGACCCGGGTTTGCAGATTCGCATCGGCATTCATACCGGTGAAGTCGTCGTCCAGGCGATAGAAAACAGCATCTACCAAACCTATGACGCGGCCGGCGCGAACGTCCATCTCGCAAATCGAATGGAGCAAATGGCGGATGAGGGCGGCATTCTCGTTACCAAAGATACCTACGTTGGCGCCAAACAGTTTGTGGAGGTCGTGCCGCTCGGTATGCAAACCGTTCGCGGCATTGCGGCGCCGGTAGAAATCTTCAAGCTAACGGGGCTGCTGAATGCCCCGGCAAGCGACGTGTTCCGCAGTGGAAGGCGTTTAACTCCCCTTATCGGACGAAGCGACCAATTCGCCGCTCTCGAGCTTGAACTCGCAAATACTGTTAAGGGCGACGGCCGCGTGGTCGCTGTTGTCGGCGAGGCCGGGATCGGCAAGAGCCGCCTGTGTTTTGAGTTTGCCGAAGAATGCCGGCGGCAAGGCATCCGTGTCTACGAGGGACGTGTGCTGGCTCACGGGAGAGCTACGCCTTTCCAGCCGGTGCTGGAACTTTTGCGCGATGTTTTCGGCATTCGGGTCAAGGACCCCGTCGAGGTGTCGCGGGGCCGCGTCATAGACCGGCTTGCGTCGATCGCGTCCTCCGAGCAGGCGCTGCTTTTGTTGCTGGAATTCCTGGGCTTAGCGGATCCTGAGCATCCCGCGCCAAAGCTTGACCCGAGAGCGCTGAAAATACAGCTGCTCGATGTGGTCAGAACGCTCGTACGCTCAGGACCTGGCGACACGGCAACCATTGTGCTCGTCGAGGATTTGCACTGGATCGACGCGGCCAGTGAAGAATTTGTCGAGGCGTTGGCAGATGCTGTCGTCGGCACCACGACGCTTTTCGTGGTCAATTTTAGACCGGGCTTCGTTGCGTCCTTCATGCAACGATCGCATTACCGTCAGGTCGTCATGCCTCCCCTCGCATGGGCGGAGGCACACCAACTGCTGCGAGAACATTTCGGCGACGACCCTTCGCTGGCTTTACTCAGCCGGAATATTATCGAGCGTGCGCAAGGCAATCCATTTTTCCTCGAGGAACTTGTCAACACGATTGCGGAACGCGGTGATTTCGAGGGCGAGAGAGGTGCTTACCGGCTGAGGGGCGGGATCGACAAAATTCCGCTACCTGCGACCGTGCAGGCCGTCGTTGCAGCACGCATCGACCATCTGGAGGAAGTGGCCAAGCAAGTTCTCGAAACGGCTGCCGTGATCGGGCGATTGGTCGCCATGTCAATTTTGAAACCCGTCGCCGCCTTGCCCAATGACGAATTGCTCGAGGCGATATCGCATCTCAGGCAGGCGGAACTGTTATATGATCTACCACCCTTCGACCAGGGACTTCTCGCGTTTCGTCACCCGCTGATCCAGGAGGTGGCTTACGCGATGCAACTGCGATCCCAGCTCGTCGCGTTGCACGCAGCCGTCGCGAAGGCGATCGAATCCTTCGATTGGGGACAGCTTGATGAGTTCGCGGGGCTTCTCGCTTACCACTATGAGGCCGCCGGTCAAACCCTTGAGGCGGTCGGTCATCTTCAACGCGCCGCCAGATGGATTGGCAAGACAAATTCCGCCGAAGCGCTCAAGACCTGGAAAAAAGTTCGAGCGCTGCTGCAGGATCAGCCCCAATCGGTGCATAGTGACCGCCTCCGCGCGCTTGCAAGCGGTCAGATTCTGAACTTCGCTTGGCGGGAAGGCATGTCGGCCGACGAGGTAAAGCCCTACGCAGAGGAGGCGCTCAAATACGCCCGCACCTCTGACCCGGCGCACGAACCGATATTGATTGGTGCCTACGGCCGGGTTCTGGCTTCGACTGCGGCAGCAGACGATTACGTCAATCTTGTGCAGGACGCAGTCAAGCTAACATCCGGCAAAGGAGACGTGGGACGTTTTGCGACGGTAAACGCCATGCTCAGCCAGGCATTCTTCATGTCCGGCCGTCTGAACGAAGCGCTCAATGCCGGCGAAGTTGCCCTTGCCGCTATTACCGAACAGGGTGGCTTTGAAAACAACGTTACGTTGGGCCTGAATCCTAATCAAATCCTGGGGTTCGATGTGGAACATTGGATCAAGTGCATCAGGACGAGAATCCTGGTCCGGCTGGGTCGATTTCGCGAGGCCGAGCGGCGGCTTGCTGAGGTGCTTCAGACTGTCCCGGAGCGTGTCGCCTCCGTCGTGCAATTCATTCCCCATTTTGCGGCGGTCGAGATGGCGTGGGGACTGGGCAAGCCGGACTTGGCACGGCCGCATGCCGCGACGGTCGCCGAGTTGGCCGAGCAATCCGGAATGCCGTATCTGCGCGTCGCGGCGATCGCCAGTGCGGGGCTGGCAAAGGCTACAGCGGGCGAATTCACCGCGGGCGCGCATCTGCTCCGGGAAGCGATCGATTTCGCCCGCCGCGCTCGGGCCGGGTTGGAATTCGAAGCCCGCATGCTGGCCGATTTCGCGGACGCGCTCTATAGTGCTGGCGATCTCGGCGGCGCTCTGGAGGCAGCCGACGAGGCCATTACCGTCGCCAGGCGGCGAACCGATCGAATTGCCGAGCTTCATGCGACATTGTTACGCGGCCTCGCTCTCGCCGCCGACGGTGACGCCCAAAACGACGAGGAGGTTGGCGAGCTAATCAAGCACGCCGAGGGATTGTTGGATGTTTCCGGCGCGGCCTTCTTTGAGCCGCGGCTGGTTCAGCTCCGATCGCACCTTGAACGGCGCGGATGATGTGTGCAGAATGTTGTGTGTTTAAGTGATAATTTCCAAACCCGGAGGGCATTACAATGGGATCGATGATCAAGGACAGCACCACGTTGGAAATTCTCGTTCAACTGAACAAGCGATTTGACGCCGATGCGTTGCAAGAGATGGTTATGCTGCAAAAGGAATTTGAGGTGTTCTCCTCCAAACACACTCTCCATCACTCATTCGCCCTCTTGGGCATCGTGCCCGCAGACTGCTCAGAGCGCAAACGCTGGTACAAGTTCCTCGACTACCTCAAAACATACCCGTCGGATCTGCCGAACGTTAACGGACACGATCGGGTCGTTAAGGCGTTCAAGGACGATCTCGAGGCTGAGAACCCGTTGCCGATATCCATCCGTTGCCACTCGGCGGCGGAAGAGCCCGAGGTGACCGTGGCAAATGGGCGTCCCGTCGTTTTCTCGCTGGAGACGCACGTCATCGTTTCAATTCCGACCACGCCCGGGCGCGAGGTACGGCGGAAGGCCGCGGAAGCTGCTAAGAAGCGGCGCGTGGAGAAGAAGAGCAAGAAGTGAGTGTCTCCGGCGAAGGCGGCGGTACAAGCGCTACGCTTGGCGGCAGCGCCCTTGGGCGCGTCTATTCCGACGTTGAAGCCTATTACGGCGCGCGGGTCACCAAGTACGGTGCGACGCCGCTAGGGGTGGACTGGTCGTGCCAGGCCACCCAAAGCCTCCGCTTCGTCCAGCTCCTGAAGATTTGCGATTTCTCGGCCCCATTCGCATTGAATGACGTTGGTTGCGGTTACGGCGCGCTTGCCGCATTCCTCGCCATGCGTCACCCCAAATCCAAGATCGATTATCTGGGAGTAGATCTTTCGCGAGCCATGATTAGCCGGGCTCGTCGGCGTTTCCAGAGTTTGGACCGCCGCTTCGTCATCGGAAAAGCCAGTCCGCGCGTCGCGGACTATTCCGTCGCGAGCGGCATCATGAACGTCAACGTCGGTTATTCCCGCGCCGTTTGGGAAGACTTCGTGGCAACCATGCTTAGGGACATGCGACGCACGAGCCGTCGCGGTTTCAGCGCCAATTTCATGGCCGATACAACAGAAGCCAGAACTTCGGTCGATTCGCCGGCGGCAAGTCTCTATCGCACCAGCCCCCAGCCGTGGGTCCGCTATTGCGAACGCGACCTTGGCTGTTCTGTCGAGACAATCGACAACTATGGAATGAAAGAGTTTACGCTGCTCGTCCGGTGCAATCGGGTCTTTGCGGACCCATATTGTCGGCACTAGTCGCGACCCTTGAGGACTAACTCGTGCCTTCGCTGGGCTCCAAGCGCCAAACCGGACGCGATACGGCTTCCTTGAATCGGGCCGTTGCCACGCTGATATCGCCGCAGGGGCACGCCAACGAGATAAGGCTGAACCGGGCCTGCGCAGCACTACGCCGGTTGTCGCCGGTGCATTGGGTGGATAGTCCCAGCATTCGACCGTTTTGGGCCATCACCCGGCATGCCGACATCTTGTCGGTCGAACTTCGAAGCCAGGAGTTCGCGGCGGCGCCACGCACCTATCTCGCTAGCGAGATTGCCGAGAAGGTCCTCCGACAGGTCACAGGGAAGCCGCAGGTCGTGCGTGGGTTGACCGAAATGGACGAGCCTGATCATGCCGCATATCGCTCGATAGTCCAGCCCACATTCACTCCCGCCGCTCTGCGAATGATGGAGAACTGGCTAAGCGAATGGGCCGCCGAAATGGTGGATAGAATCGCCGGGCGCGGCGGCGTCTGTGATTTCGCAGCCGACATCGCCGCGCCCTTCACGTTTCGTGCAGTCGCCCGCATGCTCGGCCTCCCGGCTTCGGACGACGCGCTGTTGCTACAGCTAACGCAGGGATTTGTGGGAGCTGAAGACCCTAAGCGACAGATGTCCGAGATGCCCACCGAGGCGATACGCATCGCCATGGTCGGTCTGCGTGACTACTTCGACGCTCTTACTACCGACCGGCAGGCGAAACCTCGCGACGACATCGCAAGTTTGATCGCCAATGCAAGAGTGCGAGGGGAGCGTATTCCCCATTATGAGACGATCTCGTACTTCATCCTGATGATGACTGCCGGACATGACACCACCGCGCTTGCCATGTCGGGTGGAATGCAAGCGCTCCTCGCATGCCCCGACCAGCTTGCGCACTTGCGTCAGGAGCCGCGGCTCTTAGACACAGCCATTGACGAAATGTTGCGCTGGACCTCGCCCGTTCATCATTTCATGCGAACGGCGGTGCACGACACCCAGATCGGAGGAAAGCGAATACGTGCCGGCGAATCCTTGGCGCTTTTTTTTATTTCGGGCAACCGGGATGAAGCGGTATTCCCGGATGCCAACTTCTTCCGTGTCGACCGCTCACCCAATCCCCATATCGCCTTCGGGCGCGGTCCGCATTTCTGCATTGGTCATCAACTGGCGCGCATGGAGATGCGCGCTATTTTCTCGGAATTGTTGCGCAGAACAGAAAGTATCGAGTTGACGGGTCGAGCTCGTCGCGCCCACTCCACATTTATAACTGGAATCACTTCTCTTCCAGTACGTTGCACATTTCGTCGAAGTCGGAAGCGGGTGACAAACTAGCCTACCCCGTCATCCTGCCAAGAGATCCACCTTGTTCTCCGAAATCGGCACGCGTTCTGCAGCAATATCGCGCCGTCTGCCCGGAGCCTCTGGACAAGCCCTCCACATCAGGCTCAAATTTGGCCTACCAGAACAAGCTTCGGCCTCAGACCAAAAATGACGGCAAAGGACGCCCGCGGCGAAGACGGGCGCCCGCAAAGGAAACAACGGGAGCATTACATGGCCATTTCGCGTCGTGACGTTTTATTGGGCAGCGCGGGTGCGCTCGGCACTGCCGCATTTTCATTTCCAAAGCCCGCGATAGCCCAGTCGGAGCCGATCAAGATCGGCTGTCTGGCCGCGATGACCGGCCCGAGCTCGGCGCCCACCATCGGCTTCAACCGCGGCGTCAATTTTGCGGTGGATGCGATCAACGCCGCCGGTGGCGTCAAGGGCCGCAAGATCGAGGTGGTGATGCGCGACACCCAGGGCGATCCGACCAAGGCGGTGAACGCGACGCAGGAATTGATCAGCCAGGCCAAGGTTCACGCGATCTGGGGGCCGTTCAATTCCGGCGAGGCGCTTGCCACCACGCCGATCATGGCGCGCGCCAAGATGCCAAACATTCACCCATGCGTCGTCGAAAGCCTGATCGACACCACCAAATTCCCGAATGCGTTCCGCATGGCGCCCTCGAACGGTCAATGGGACGACGCCGTCCGCAACTATTGCCTCAATATCCTCAAGGCAAGGAAAGTCGCCGTGATCGGCGACACCACCGGCTATGGCGTGACCGCGCTCGGCGCATCGGTGGCGGCGTTCAAGAAGGACGGCGCCGACGTGGTCTATCAGGCCAACATCGATTCGACCCAACCCGACCTGACGCCGGACATGCTGCGCGCCAGGAACGCCGGCGCAGAGGTGATCGTGGTCTGGAGCGTCTCGACCGGCATGGATGCGCGGATGTTCAACGCCCGCGCTGCGATGAACTGGGACGTCTCGTTCGTCGGTCACCCGTCGATGTCATCAGGCGAAATCGCCGGCCTCGTCGAGAAACCCGCCAACTGGAAAAAGGTCTACGCCATCGGCTACAGGAGCTGCAGCTATGATGGCGCCGGCAAGCTGCCGGCGAAGAGCCAGGATCTCGTCGAGCGCCTGCTCAAGGCCAACATCGCGATCAACGACACGCTATTGTGGTGGATCGCCGGTGGCATCGATGCGATCGAACTGATCGCCAAGGGCGTCGCGGAAAGCGGTTCGACCGACAGCGAAGCCATCATCAAATACTGGAATACGCTGTCGAAATATCCAGGCTATTTTGGCAACTACACGTTCTCGCCAACCCAGCACAACGGCTATTCGACCGACGAGATCGTGATGTCGGAAGCCAGCACCGCGAAAAACGGCACCTTCGCAGTGGCGCCGGGTTATACATAGCGGCGGGCTGCGGAGAACGCGGCCATGCTTGGCTCCATTCTCGCTTCCGGCCTCGCGGCGGGCGCGATCTATGCGCTCGTCGGCGTCACCTACAACACCATGTTTTCGACCTCGCGGGTGATGAGCTTCACCGCCGGCCAGCTTGCCATGCTCGGCGGCGTGTTCGGTTCGATGTTCACGCTGAAGCTCGGCATGCCGGTGATTGCCGGATTCCTTTTGACACTGCTCGGATGCGCGATCATCGGCGTCATCACCGAATTCGTCGCGGTGCGGCCGGTGCTCAAGAGCCTCGACCAGCATCTCTATGTGCTCTCCACGCTGGCGCTGGCGCTGATGATCCAGCAGGTGGCGGCGATCAAATGGGGCACCGAGCCGCAGCCCTTTCCCCGCCTGATCGGGTGGGGCAGCGGCATCCTTGATGAAAAATTCTGGCTGCCGGTGGCCGCCTGCGCGATCACCATCATCGGGCTCGAATATCTCTATCGCCGCACGCTGGTCGGTCGCGCGTTCCTGGCGATCGCGGAGGATAATTTCGCCGCCCGCGCGCTCGGGCTGCCGGAGCGCAATTTGCGGGTCGCGAGCTACGCGCTTGCCGGCGTCGTCGGCGGTATCGCCGGATTTTCCGGCGGCGAGTTGCTGCTGGCGTTCTTCGCCAATGGCGCGCTGTTGAACTTCTACGGCTTCGTGCCGGTGGCGCTCGGCGGCCTCGGCAACAACCGTGGCGCCATCATCGGCGGCATCGCGCTCGGCCTGTTCCAGCAGGCGGCGAATTTCCTGGTCGGCGGCATCTTCTCTTCGGTCGCTGTGTTCACGCTGTTCATCGTGGTCCTGCTGGCGGCGCCGCAGGGCCTGTTCGGCGCGCCCGCGGCGCGGAGGGTGTGATGACCGCAGTCGCCACGGCGCCAGTACGCGGCGCGGCCGGCGGCTTTCGCGCGGTGCTGCCGCAGCTCGCGCCGTTTCTGGGTATCCTCGCGTTCGCGATGATCCTGCCGTTCGTCAGCAACGATTACTGGGCGCTGATCGGGACGCGGGCGGCGATCTACTGGGTGCTGGTCTCCGGCCTCAACCTTGTCGTCGGCTTCGCCGGACATCTGGCCATCGGCTATGTCGCGCTGCTGACGCTCGGCGCCTACACCACCAGCGTGCTGGTCGCCGGCAATGTCATGCCGCCGCTGCCGGTGTTCGCGGCGTTGCCGGTCGCGGGCTGTGTCGGCGCCGTGTTCGGCGTGATCGTGGGCCTGCCGGCATTGCGATTGCGCACGTTCTATTTCGCGATGTCGACGCTCGGCTTCGCCACCATCGTCACGCAGATCGCGTTGGCCTGGCAGAGCGTCACCGGCGGCGGCATCGGTATTGTCGGCCCGGAATTCCCGCCGCCCTTCAACACCGCGTGGGGCTATTACTATCTCTGCATCGCCTTCGCCGCCGTCTGCACCTGGATGAGCGCGAACGTCGCCCGCAGCCGCTTCGGCCGCGCCCTGATCGCGGTCCGCGATGCCGAAGTCGCAGCCGAAGCCGCCGGCATTTCCAAACCGCGGATGCTGATCGCGATCTTTCTGTTCGCCGGCGCGCTGGCGGCCATCGCCGGCGGACTGTTCGCCACCTTGCAGACCTACATCACGCCGGACGCCTTTACCTTCGACCTGTCGGTGCTGTTCTTCATCGCGATCCTGATCGGCGGCCGCGGCTCCATCCTGGGCCCGATGCTCGGCACCATCATCCTCACTATCCTGCCGGAGATCGCAGCACCGCTGGCGGCGTGGTCGACGTTTCTCTACGCGGTGCTGCTGCTGGTGATCGTGCTGGTAATGCCCGGCGGCATCGCCGCCCTGCTGGATTTTCGCAACCGCCGTCCGCTCGCCAGCAACCGCGCCATCGTTCCGCGCCCCGCCGCGCTCGGCGGCATCCTGCGCGCGAGCGCGGGTGGCAAGACGCTGAGCCTGCGCGGCATCGAGCTCAGTTTCGGCAATGTGCGCGCGATCGACGGTCTCGACCTCGACGTCAGGCTAGGGCAGATTCACGGCCTGATCGGCCCCAATGGCAGCGGCAAGACCACGACGCTGAACGTCATCTCCGGCTATTACACCGCCGGGGCCGGGACAATGCGATTGGGTGAGGACACCCTGCCGCCGGGCATGCCGGCATCGCGCGCCTTCAGCGGCATTGCCCGCACCTTCCAGACCCCGCGCGTGATCGGCGAAGCCTCGGTGCTGCAGAACGTCATGATCGGCGGCACCATCGAGGGACGGGCAAGCTTCATCGAAGCGCTGCTGGCGCTGCCGCGAAACCGGCGCGACGAGCACGGGCTCACGGTCAAGGCCCGCGCGCTGCTCGGCGTGGTCGGACTTGAAATGCTGGCCGAGGTCCGGGCCGACCGCCTCCAGCACAGCGAATTGCGCTTCATCGAGATCGCACGGGCCTTGATGCTGGATCCGGTTTTCCTGCTGCTCGACGAACCCGCCGCCGGTCTCTCCAGCGACGAGATCGAGCGGCTCGCCGCCCTGATCAAGGCGATCAGCCGCGGCGGCACCGGCGTGCTGCTGGTGGAGCATCATGCCGACCTGATCTTCGACATCTGCGACCACGTTACCGTGCTCAATCTCGGCCGCACGCTGGCCGCCGGAACGCCCGCGGAGATTCGCGTCCACAAGGAGGTGGTCAGTGCTTACCTCGGCGCCTGAACCGCTGCTCTCCGTCGGCGCGCTGCAGTCCGGCTATGGCAAAATCCGCGTGCTGCATGGCATCGATTTCACGGTATCGACGGGCGAGGTGGTGGCGCTGCTCGGCCCCAACGGCGCCGGCAAGACCACCATGCTGCGCGCGCTGTCTGGATTACTGCCGGTCAATGCCGGGCATGTGCGCTTCGGTGGCCGCGACATGACCAACGCCACGCCGCGCGAGGCGGCTCGCGCCGGGCTGGTGCATGTGATCGAAGGGCATCGCGTGTTCACGCAGATTTCCGTCACCGACAATCTGCTGCTGGCCGGTTACGATCTGCCGCGCGGCGAGCGCGCGGCGCGGGTCGAGGAAGCGTTGTCGTTCTTCCCGGAGATCGCCGAGAAGCGCCACGAGCGCGGCGGTGCGCTCAGCGGCGGGCAGCAGCAGATGTTGACGGTGGCGCAGGGGCTGGTGCGCCGGCCGCTTCTGTTGATGCTCGACGAACCGTCGGCCGGCCTGTCGCCGGTGCTGGTCGATCGTGTGCTCGACGTCATCGCCCGGCTGCGCGGCCAGGGCACCGCGGTGCTGCTGGTCGAACAGCTGCTGGAAAAAGCGCTCGCCGCCGCCGACCGCGTCTACGCGCTGGTGCAGGGACATATCGTGCTGGCAGCGCCGACCAGCGAGGGCAACCTGCCGCAGCGGCTCGAGCGCGCCTATTTCGGTCACGAAAGCCACGCCGATATCCATTCCGCGACACCTTTGGTGCGCCCGGAATAAGATATCTTGACCTGGTCATTCCGGGATGGTCCGAAGGACCAGACCTCAGATGTGCAGTTGCACATCGGCGAATTTCGAGATTCCGGTTCGCCCGGAGCCTGTCATCGGGCCGCAAGAGCGCCGGCCCGTTGGCGCGCCCCGGAACAGCGAGACAAACAATCCGATGCGGCTTCCCTTCTTTTACGGCTGGATCATCGTCGTCGTGACCTTCATCACGATGGCGATCGGGGTCAACGCCCGCACCTCGTTTTCGCTGTTGTTTCCGCCGATCGTCGGCGAGTTCGGATGGGAACGCGGCGTGACGGCGGGCGCCTTCTCCTTCGGCTTTCTGGTTTCAGGCGCCGTGAGCCCGTTGATCGGCCGCACGATGGATCGCTTTGGTCCTCGCGCGGTCATGGAGCTCGGCGTCGCGCTGATGGGGGGAGGGTTGTTGCTGGCGCCGCTGACGACGCAGCCATGGCATCTGTATCTGACGATCGGCGTCATGGTCGGCGCTGGCAGCGTCTGTCTCGGCTACTCCGGTCAATCGTTGTTTCTGCCCAACTGGTTCAATCGCCGGCGCGGCCTTGCGATGGGGCTGGCATTTGCCGGCGTCGGCATCGGCTCCATTACCTTGTTGCCGTGGGTGCAGCACATGATCGAGCAAACCGGCTGGCGAACCGCGTGTACGGCGATCGGCATTGTGGTTCTGGTCGTGCTTGCGCCGATCAACCTGTTGCTGCGAAAGCGTCCCGAAGACATCGGGCTTCGGGCGGATGGAGATGCGGCGCCTTCGGCTTCTTCGAAGCCGGTATCGTATGTCGTCGATCCCGATTGGGCCGGCATCGACTGGACCTTGCAGCGCGCGGTCCGGACCGCGCGTTTCTGGTGGCTGGCGCTCGGCTATTTCTGCGGATTGTACATCTGGTACGCGGTGCAGGTTCACCAGACCAAATACCTGCTGGATATCGGCTTCAGCCCGAGTGTCGCCGTCTGGGCATTGGGCGTGGTCAGCCTGCTCGGTATTCCCGGCCAGATCGTGCTCGGACATCTCTCCGACCGGCTGGGGCGCGAATGGATATGGACCGCGAGTTGCCTCGGCTTTGCGATCTGCTTTGCGGCGCTGATTGCGCTGGCGCAAATTCCATCCTTGATGCTGGTCTATGTCATGGTGCTGGCGCAGGGCGCGCTCGGCTACGGTCTGACCTCCATCCTGGGCGCGGTGGTTGTCGAGATATTTCAGGGCAAGCATTACGGCAGTATCTTCGGCACCGTGATGCTTGCGGCGCTGGCGGGAGGCGCCGCGGGCCCCTGGGTCACCGGCCTGCTGCACGACCTTTCCGGGAGCTACACGATCGCGTTCGTGATCGGCATCGGCGTCAGCGGCCTGTCGGCGGCTGCGATCTGGATGGCGTCACCCGGCAAGATCCGCGCGGTCGCGGGCCAGTTGCACAAGATACCAAGCGGGATTGCCGCCGGTTAGGACTTCCAGTCACAAGACCTGCTCGTATCGAGGCCGGCTGATTAAAGCTTGCTGGTCGCGGGCCTGATCGAAAAAGTGATGGCTCTGGTTATTGCAAAAAGCGATTTGCCGGAGCTAAGGCTGAGGCGCGCATTCCAGATCGCCCCGCGCCCGCCGATTTCATTGTTTTTCCAGGAGTTCAAGATGATCGCATCGTTCAGGATGGCTCTCGCGCTGTTTGCCGCGCTCGCCGTTGCGGACTTGGCGCCGGCATCGGCGCAAACGCCGTCACCGGAGGGAGCCAAGGTTTACTTCATCAGTCCAAAGGACGGCGCCGAGATGGATGGCCCATTCCTGGTGCAGTTCGGGCTATCCGGCATGGGTGTTGCTCCGGCCGGCGTGGAAAAACCGAATACAGGCCATCACCATCTGCTGATCGATGGCGCCTTGACGGCAGAACAAATGAAGGAACCGATTCCTGCCGACGACACTCACAAACATTTCGGCGGTGGCCAGACCGAAGCCATGGTTAGCCTGCCAAAAGGCCAGCACACGCTGCAACTCGTGCTCGGCGACTGGACTCACCTCCCGCATGTGCCGCCGGTGATGTCGGAGCCGATCACCATCACGGTGCGCTAGTCTAGCCGCCAACCGTCGGCAATGATTCCGTTGCGGTGGTGCTTGGCGGCATCTCGCAGTGGCGGCCCAGCGGCGGCCCCAATTATGCTTCCAAAATGTATGCTTTCGAAATGTAAGTTTTCGAAAGAGCGCGGAGAATGCTGCGGACCGGCGGTAGGGCGTTTTGTCACTGCGTGGTCCTGAAAAACCGCCATTTTCAGGGCTTGCCGATGCCTGCGGCTTGTGGGCTTAATCCCACCCAAAACCGGATCCCATCGCATCGAGGGCGCCATGAACGAACGTGTTCAGACTGCGACGACCGAGCCGCTGTTCAATCCGCTGGCGCCGGAGTTCATTCGCGATCCCTATCCGCATTATGAGCGGCTGCGCACCACCGATCCAGTCCATCTCACGCCGCTCGGCCTGTTCGTCGCCAGCCGTCACGCGGAGGCCAGCCTCGTGCTTCGCGACAAGCGCTTCGGCAAGGATTTCGTCGACCGGACGTCGCGGCGCTATGGGCCGCAAATCATGGAGGAGCCGGTCTTTCGCAGCATGAGCCACTGGATGCTGCAGCAGGATCCGCCCGATCACACCCGCTTGCGCGGGCTTGTCGTAAAGGCGTTCACGGCGCGCCGGGTCGAGGACATGCGCCCGCGCATCCAGCACATCGTCGACGAGACGCTCGATGCCATCGCAGGGCAGGGGCACATGGACCTGATCGAGGATTTTGCCTTCCGGCTGCCGGTGACGATCATCTGCGACATGCTCGGAATTCCCGAAGAACACCGAGAGACTTTCTACAAGAGCTCCCGCGATGGCGGGCGCCTGCTCGACCCGGTACCGCTGTCGCGCGCGGAAATCGACGAGGCCAATACCGGCCATGCGATGGCCCGAATGTATTTCCAGCAACTGTTTGAACTGCGGCGGCGCAGCCCGGGCGACGATTTGACGACGCAGCTGGTGCACGCCGAGGAAGACGGCAGCAAGCTCTCCAATGAGGAGCTGACGGCCAATATCATCCTGTTGTTTGGCGCCGGGCACGAGACCACGGTCAATCTGATCGGAAACGGTCTATTGGCGCTGTACCGCAATCCCGATCAGCTGGCGCTGCTCAAGGCCAATCCCGCCCTCATCACCAATGCCATCGAGGAATTCCTGCGTTACGACTCCTCGGTGCAACTGACCGGCCGGGTGACGCTGGAAGACATCGAGGACCTCGGCGGCAAGAAAATCCCGAAAGGTGAAAGCGTGCTCTGCCTTTTGGGCTCGGCCAATCGCGACCCCGCGGTTTATCCGGACCGGCCGGATCATCTCGACATCACCCGGCCCAATGTGCGTCCGCTGTCGTTTGGCGGCGGCATTCACTTCTGTCTCGGCGCCCAGTTGGCGCGCATCGAGGCGGAGGTGGCAATCGCGACCCTGTTGCGTCGCCTGCCGGATCTGCGGCTGGATGACGTCGAGAACCCGGAATGGCGGCCGACCTTTGTATTGCGTGGCCTCAAGAGGCTGCCCGCAAGCTGGTGATGGTCTCCCCGGTAAAACCGTCACGCGGGGGTGTTGTGACTTCGACACAGTTATCTCTATATAGGGCGTTGCTCCGGCGCTGAAGGCTGGACCGCGGCGGCGGGTGGGTGGCTCAGGTTACCGCCACGGTGGCGCGTATCGGCCGGCGGACGGACCCCCGAGTCTCTCCGCGCCGGGTCAACGCGCCGGAAAGTGTTCAAGAGGAGAGGCCGTGCAGACGACGCTGCTCGGATTGGCGATTGCCTTCATCATCGCGCTGATCGCCGCGCTGATCGGGCCGTACTTCATCGATTGGAACCAGTTCCGGCCGCAATTCGAGACCGAGGCCACGCGGGTGGTCGGCGCGCCGGTGCGCGTCAGCGGGGAATTGAATGCGCGCCTGCTGCCGACGCCGTCGCTGCGGCTGCGCTCGGTGACGGTCGGCGGCGCCAACGACCTCGGCAAGGTTCGCGCCGACAAGCTCGATGTCGAGTTCAGCCTGGGCTCGCTGATGCGCGGCGAATGGCGCGCCACCGAATTGACGGTCAACGGCATGGCGCTCGATCTCGGCCTCGATTCGCAAGGCAGGATCGATTGGCCGGCATCGACCGGAAAGTTCAATCTGGGATCGCTGGCGATCGACCGCCTGAACCTGACCGGCCGCATCGCGCTGCATGACGCGGCGAGCCGCGGCACGCTTGAGCTGGACGATATCGTCTTCAATGGAGACGTGCGCTCGCTGGCCGGATCGGTGCGGGGCGACGGCAACTTCACGCTGTCAGGGGTGCGTTACCCGTTTCGGGTATCATCCGGTCAGAACGCCGACGCCGGCGGCACCCGCGTCCATCTCAACATTGATCCCGGCGCGCAAGCATTGTCAGCCGACCTCGAGGGTGTGCTCTCGTTCGAGGCGCGCGCACCACGCATCGAAGGCGCGCTGACGCTGGCAGCGCCGAGCGGGGCCAAGACGAGAGATGCCGGCAGCGAGGCGCTGCGGACGCCGTGGCGCCTGACAGCCAGGATCAAGGCCGATCCAGCCGCTGCGCGGCTTGAGCAGCTCGAGGTAAGCTACGGCGCCGAAGAGACGGCGTTGAAATTCGCAGGCCTGGCGGATATTCGGCTTGGAGCATCGCCGCTGCTTCATGCCGTGCTTTCCGCCCGCCAGCTCGATGCCGACAAGTTTGCCGCCAGGGATAATGCCAAGGACAATGACGCCGCTGAGCCGGTCCGGTTGTTGCCGGGGCTGCGCGCCTTGATGGCGGGGATTCCGCAACTTCCCGTACCGGCGCAAATCGATTTCAGCGCCGAGCAGATCATGCTGGGCGGGCGTCCGTTGCAGAATCTCGCCGCCGACCTGCATGCCGACGTCGGATCATGGAGCATCGACCGGCTGGATTTTCGCGCACCGGGCACGACCGGCGTGAGCGTGAGCGGCACCAACGCGCAAGCCGGCCCGTCCGGCGGTTTCACCGGAATGCTCAAGGTCGACTCGTCGGATCCGGATGCGTTGATGGCGTGGTTGCAGGGTCGCAGCGAGGTCACCCATCGCAGTCAAAAGCCGCTGCGCCTGCTCGGCAATGTCAGCCTGACCTCGAACCGCGTTGCCATCGAAGCCATGAAGGCGGAGATCGATGGCGGCGCCGTTGAAGGTCGCGTCGCGGTCTCAAATCAGGCGGCAGACGGCGGCTCGCGGTTCGACGCGGCGCTGAAGGCGGAGCATCTCGATCTCGATGCCGCTGCCGCATTGGCGCGCTCGCTTGCAGGTCCGCAAGCCGAGTGGCCTGACGAGGGGCAGCTGTCGCTGGATATCGGCCGCGCCACCTCGGCCGGCCGGGAGTTGCGGCCGTTCGCGGCGAAGCTCGGCTATGGTCCGAAATCGATCTCGCTCGCCAAACTGAGAATCGGTGAAGCTGACAGCGTGATGGTGGAAGGCGCCGGCGATTTCGACCGCGTCAATGCCACGGGACGCCTGGCGCTGAATTCGAGCGCGGCGTCGCTTGGCCAAATCACCGGCCTGATCGCGCCGCTCGCGCCGGCGCTGGCGTCGCGGCTCAAGGCGTTGGAGGGCGGGCCGCCGGGACCCGCGCGCCTCAAACTGACGCTTGATCTCGACAAGAATTCCGAGCGCGCCGATCTCGGCAACGCGCGCGCCGTTTTCGATCTCGACGCTCCGCAGTTCAAGGGCGTCGCCACGATCATGGCAAAGCCCGCCATCGCTGCCTTGCGCGGGTTCGACCTCGATGCGCTCCGGCGCAGCGAAATCGGCATCGAATCGAAATTGTCGTCGGAGCGGGGCGCCTCGCTGCTCGTCTTGCTTGGGCTCGATCACGCGATCGCGCCGGGCGAAGGTCCGCTGCGGTTCGAGACATCGGTCACGGGCGTCTGGGGTGCGCCGTTGCGGCTGAATGTGAGGATGTGGGGAAGCGGACTGGATGTCGACGCACAGGGCAGCGCCGAACCATGGGCGACGGAGCCGAAGGCCGGTGTCAATCTGAGGATCCGCAGCGTCAATCTTGCGCCGCTGTTCGATCTCAAGCCGTCGGACGCGCTGGCGCAAGACATCCGGCTTTATTCGCGCGTTTCGCTGACGGGCAGCCGGCTCGCCTTCGATGACCTCGACACCGTGATGTCAGGTTCCCGGCTGCGCGGGCGACTGGCGATCACCCTCGACGAGCAAAAGACGGTCGAGGGCGAAGTCGGCCTCGACGGTCTCGATCTTGCGCCGGCCTTTGCGCTCGCGATCGGCGCCGCGGGGCATGACACGGCCGAGCCGCTCGGCGCCGGACTGGTGAAAGGCTGGCGCGGCCGTATCGCGTTCCAGGCGCTGCGCGGCACGCTCCCGGGAGGCGGCGAATTGCGCCCGGTGAGCGGCACCGTGAAAAGCGACGGCCAGTCGCTGACCTTCGACGCCATCAAGGGCATGATCGGCGGCGGTGAAGCGACGGCCAATATCGATGCGAAGCAGACGGCGAATGGCATTGCGTTGAATGCGCGCGTTCAACTCTCCGGCGTCGATGGTGCGGTCTTGCGCTATCGCAGCCTGGCGATGCCTGCGGGTCGCGCGTCCCTGCAGATGACGCTGGCGAGTCAGGGCCGCAGCGCGTCGGCGCTGGCGGGCGCGCTGTCCGGAAGCGGAACCCTCGCGCTGGAATCAGCTCGCATCGCCAGGCTCGATCCGCGTGCGTTCGAGGTCGCGATCCGCGCCAGCGATAACGGACAGGTGGGCGACGACAACCGGCTGCGGCAGCTCGTCGACACGGCATTGTCGGCCGGCACGTTACCGGTCGCATCGGCACAGATTCCGTTTGGCATCAGGGATGGCCGGCTTCGCGTCGGCGCGACCACGCTCGATGCCGAGGGCGCACGCGCCATTATATCGGGCGGATACGACATCTCCGCCGACCAGGCCGACCTTCGCGTCGTCCTGGCGTCGACGGCGGTGGGATCTGCGACCAGCCATCCGGAGATTCAGCTGTTCGCCGCGGGCACGCCGGACGCGCTCGGTCGCACGGTCGACATTGCGTCGCTGTCGTCATGGCTGGCGGTGAGGGCGATCGACCGCGAAACCCGCCGGCTGGATTCGATCGAGCGCGGAGATCCGCCTCCGGCATTGCCGGCGTCGATACCTCCGCCTGAGAACTCGGCGGGAGCGCCAGATGCGGACACGTCCAGCCTTCCGCTTTCCGACGCTCCGATAGCCGGACAGGGTCCGCGACGGCCTCTCGCGAAGCCCAGGATCGGGGCTCCGCGTCCGCCCGCCGTTACCCCAGGCGCTCCGGTTGTCAGTCAGCAAGTGGCGCCGCTGCCGCCACCGACCGACGTTCGCCCGGCGCCAAGTGTGATGCGGCAGCCGAGGCCGCGGCCGCCGCTTGTCCTGACGCCGCCGGTTGCGGCACCGGCGCGACCGGCGTTCTAGACTAGCCCTGCGGCTTTGAATCCGGCGCGCCGGACAGGGCGCGCGTTCGAAAATAATCGAGCACGAACAGGCGGATCGCGGACGACAGATTGCCTTGCTGGCGGTTGTTGTCGATCTCGCCAACCAGTTCCGACAGCGTCATGTCGCGAAGCCCCGATATTTCCTTCATGCCGTTCCAGAATGCCTCTTCGAGGCTGACGCTGGTCTTGTGACCCCCGACTACGATCGAGCGCTTCACTACGGGCGATTTCATGATGCGTCCTTGCCGTCGGTCTGATGCTGATCCAGTAAATCGTTTGCGCGAGTTGAACGTTGCTGCTCCAGCGCGCGCTCGGATTTCGTCCGGCCAAACCGTGCGCGGTTGGCCGCCGCCTGCTTCGCCGACTGTTCGCGCTCGCTGCGTTTCCTGAATCGTTTCAGGTTGATCACATTCCCCATGCTCACCTCCCTTGTGCGATCAGTTGTTGGCAGGCGGCATTTTCGCGAAGACGCGAGCGGTCGTGCTGGACGTGAGAGCGTTTTCCGGATGGTTGAGATCTTGTTCGTATCGGCAAAATGCTCTCGATCGAAAATCCTGCGCGTATTGCGATTGCAAAGCTTGTATTCGCATTTGCGAAATACGCGCCAGCCGGCTCGGTCGTCATTCGGAGAACCCCTCACTCTGAACAGAGTAAAAAAATGTTCCGCACTGCGAAGACGAAATGTCTTGTGCTCTAGCACGTGCCTGCGTAACGGCGATAGTTTGCCGGTATAATTCTCTAGGCGCTATGACTCGCAAGCGTTTTTCAAGCCCGTAGGTTTACGGGGGTAGCGAGCTTCGATCAGCCAGGACGTGTCATTTTGTCCGGCTGCACCAGCCGGTCGAATTCTGCTGCGGAGACAAAACCCAGCCGCACAGCTTCTTCTTTCAACGTGGTTCCGTTAGCGTGAGCCGACTTGGCGACCTTGGCGGCGTTGTCGTAGCCGATCCTGGGAGCGAGTGCGGTCACCAGCATCAGCGAACGTTGCATCAGTTCCCGAATACGTTTTTCGTCGGCGCGTATTCCCTCGACACAGTGCTCGGTGAACGAACGCGTTACGTCGGACAGCAATTGGATGGAATGCATCATGCAATGCGCGAGCACGGGTTTGTAGACGTTCAGCTCGAAATGCCCCTGGCTGCCGGCGACGGTGATGGCGGTATGGTTGCCGAACACCTGGCAGCAAACCATGGTCATCGCTTCGCACTGCGTCGGGTTGACCTTGCCCGGCATGATCGACGAGCCCGGCTCGTTTTCAGGCAGGATCAATTCGCCGAGGCCTGAGCGCGGACCCGATCCCAACAGCCTTATGTCGTTCGCGATCTTGAACAGGCCGGTCGCCACCGAATTGATGGCGCCGTGCGCGAACACGTATGCGTCGTTGGAGGCGAGCGCCTCGAATTTGTTGGGGGCGCTGCTGAAGGGAAGTTTGGTGATCTTCGCAACGTGCTTTGCAACCAGGCGAGCGAATTTCGGCTTCGAATTGAGGCCGGTGCCGACGGCCGTGCCGCCTTGCGCCAACGGGTACAGATCTTTCAATGCGACGCGCAGGCGCGCGATGCCGCTTTCCACCTGCGCGGCGTAGCCGGAGAATTCCTGGCCAAGCGTCAGCGGCGTCGCGTCCTGGGTATGGGTCCTGCCGATCTTGACGATGGCAGCGAACGCCTTTTGTTTTTTTCGCAGTGCGCGCAGCAATTCGCCCAGAGCAGGAATGAGATCCTCAACGATGCGCATCGCTGCCGCGATGTGCATTGCGGTCGGGAATGAATCGTTCGACGATTGACTCATATTGACGTGATCGTTGGGATGGACCGGTGTCTTGGCGCCGAGCTTGCCGCCAAGCAGTTCATTGGCGCGATTGGCGATCACCTCATTGAGGTTCATGTTGGTTTGCGTACCGGAGCCGGTCTGCCACACCACCAGTGGAAAATGATCGTCGAGCTTGCCGTCGATCACCTCGCGCGCGGCGCGGATGATGGCGCGGGCGCGACGCTGGTCGATCAGCCCCAGCTCGCGATTGGTTTCCGCCGACGCGAGCTTGACGATGCCGAGCGCGCGGACGATCTGCATCGGCATCCGGTCGTGGCCGATACGGAAATTCTGCCGCGACCGTTCGGTCTGCGCGCCCCAGTAGCGATCGGCGGGAACCTCGATCGGACCGAAGCTGTCGGTTTCACTGCGCGTGGAATGGGGTGGCAATGTCGCTGATCGATCCATGAATCATGTCCGTTACGCGCCACCGCATTTCGGCACCAACAGGCGCCGGCTCCGCGCGGCCGCGGCACGATCATCCTACAGCGCCGCGAACTTCCTGCGCGCGGATTATTTCTTGCGGAAGCGATCCAGCCGTACGACTTCGGCGCCCTCGCTCGGCCTTGCCGGCTCGTCCGTGTGCTCGCTTGCCGGAGCGGGAACCGCGAGTGCGGAAGGGGCAGCCGCCGCCGGAAGGTTGGCCGCGGGTGCCTCGGTCGCAGCATCGGCCGGCTCGAATTGCAGTCCGAATTGCACCGATGGATCGAAGAAGCTCTTGATGGCGTTGAACGGCACCACCAGCCGCTCGGCGACGCCGCCGAATGACAGGCCAACCTCAAAGCGATCCTCGGTCACCGTCAGGTCCCAGAATTGATGCTGCAGGATGACCGTCATTTCTTGTGGATACTGCGCCAGCAACCGCGGCGACAACTTCACGCCTTCCGCAGTGGACAGGAAGGTGATGAAGAAATGATGTTCACCGGGCAGGCCATGTTCGGCGGCGTCGGACAGCACGCGGCGCAGCACACCGCGCAGCGCGTCGCGCGCCAGGACGTCGTATCGGATATGATCGGTCGCCATGATCGGTCCTGCCCGGTTCGGGTGCGGCTGGCGGATCGGCAACCCGACTCGCCCAACGGCTATGCTACTCCGACAGCGGCCCGAGGTCAGCAGCCCTTGCCGCTGGTGGCGGAGATTTCAGCAAAAATGATCTGCAAGCAAAAATGACCCGCAAGCAAAAATTGGCCTGCAAGCAAAAATTGGCCTGCAAGCAAAAATTGGCCTGCAAGAATGACTTGGATGACGCAATTGCAACGGCGGTGAAAAGTGGAGGCTTCTGTTGCCAGGTGCCTCCGAACCCCGCCTAGCGGAGCTTAACCCACTAGGACTTTAGACTTGGTTTTTCAAACCGCTTAAGCGGCCTGAGCAACCGGAGCATAGTTGTCGTTTGCAACTATTGCATAGCCCGATAACGGCGGAACCATACCGGGAAAAAACACGCCCTTTACGCCCTCGTCGATCCTGTTTCGCCCCCGCCGAAGCCCGCGCGATCCATGGCGGGCTTGGGTGGAGGCGCCGGGTGCTGCCCCCGGGTCCGAATGGTTTATTGAGGCGGCAATTTATTTCCATAGCCGGCGAACCGGCACCCTCAATATAGGGTGCAAAAGTTGAGAAAAATAGAGCCCAAACAGGGCATTTAGGCACGGGAACCGGTTCGCCGGGCAGTTTGAATCGGTGAAAAGCTCTTGAAACATAAGGCATTATGCCCAATGTTCAACTCATTCTCTCCCACTACGGTATATCCTGGTGGACAGGTCGAAACCCCTGGGTTTCGGCCTTTTTCGTTGTGGTTTGGTTCCAGAATGAGAAATGTCATTGCTTACGTTGATGGATTCAATCTTTACCACGCCATCGACGATCTGAAGAAACCGCATCTCAAATGGCTCGACCTCTTCGCCCTCGCCAAGAGCCTCTGCGGCCAGAACGAGATCTTGATCGGGGTTAAATACTTCACAGCATATGCAACCTGGAAGCAGGGCGCGGTCGGCCGACACCGCCATTACATTGCGGCCCTGGAGCATGCTGGCGTTCAATGCATTATCGGCCACTTTAAGGAAAAGTATCGTACCTGCCTCTCATGCGGAGCCAGATGGTGAGGGCACGAGGAAAAAGAAACCGACGTTGCCATTGCGGTTGAGGTGGTGGCCGACGCCTTTACTGATGCCTACGAAAGAGCGCTCATTATCAGCGCTGATTCCGACCTCGCTCCGGCCCTCCGCATTGTACAGAAGCACTACCCGAAAAAGACCCTCAACGTCATTGCGCCGCCAGGGCGCATGTCGCACGCTCGCGATTTGAAACCAATTTTTGAAATCACGCAGGGGCGTATTGCCAAGTGTCTTCTCCCAGAGACCGCTCCAGCGCGGGATGGCAGACCGCTGTTTCTGAGGCCCACCTCATACAATCCCCCGCGGCCTTAAGTATGGCAGCCAGGAAGGGGCGGAAACGCCGAATTTGGGTTGGCCCTGCGGAGCCGCTGCTCTAAATCTCGGACATGCCCCCGGATTCGCCGCCGGCCGCCGCTCCCGCGCCGCACCTTCCAGAACCAGCCCTGCCAAGCCCGCCCGGGCTGGTTGAGCTGTTTGTGGCTTTCGCCAAGGTGTCGCTCGCGGGTTTTGGCGGGGTGCTGTACTGGGCGCGGCGCGGCATCGTCGAGCAGCGCCGCTGGATGACCCCGGAAGAATTCAACGAAACCTACGCGCTGTGCCATTTCCTGCCGGGTCCGAACGTCGTCAACCTGTCGGTGGTGTTCGGCTCGCGCTTCCGCGGGATTGCCGGTGGCATTGCCGCCTTTGCCGGACTGGTTGGTCCGCCCATGGTGATCGCAATGGTGCTGGCGGCGCTATATGCGCGGTTCGGCGAAATCGATGCCCTGCGGCGCATTTTGGCCGGGGTGTCCTGCGCGGCAGTAGGGCTGTTGATGGCGACCGTTTTTCGCATGATGTTGCCGCTGATCGGGAAGCGCGACCTGGTCGGATTCGTGGTCCTGGCCGCGGTGTTTATCGCGATCGGGCTGTTACGGCTGCCGTTGCAGGCGGTGTTGCTGGTGGCGATCCCGCTCAGCATCGCCGCCACCTTGGCTGCACGCCGGCGGGCGACCGCATGAATTCCGACGCCCATCCGGTTTTGACGCTGGCCTGGACCTTCGCCCTGATGTCGTTGTTTGCCGTGGGCGGTGCCAACTCCGCAATTCCGGAAATGCACCGGGTGGCGGTCGATCTCCAGCACTGGATGACCGACAAGCAGTTCGCCGACATGTTTGCGATCTCGCAGATGTCGCCGGGGCCGAACGTGCTGATCGTTACTCTGATCGGCTATTCCGTTGCCGGCGTTGCGGGCGCGCTGATTGCAACCCTTGCGATGTGCGTTCCGACGGCTGTCCTTGCCTATTATGTAAGCCGCCTGCTCGCCCGATCGCGCCATTCGCGTTGGCCCACCATCATTCAGGCAGCCCTCGTTCCGCTTTCGATCGGGCTGATGGGCGCCAGCGGCCTGATTTTGGCGCTGACCGCCGACCGCACCTGGGCCGCCGCCCTGATGACCGCGGTCGCCGCGGTGCTCGCCTTTGCCACGCGGCTCAATCCGCTCTGGCTGTTGCTGGCCGGGGGCTGCTTGGGTTTTGCTGGCGTTATCTGAGGAAAATCGCTAGGCAAGGCCCCTTAGAGCAGCACCAACGCTATCCAAACAGAATGGGCGGGAAGCCGCTCCGGGGAGAGAGATCGATGAGCGATACGCCGAGCCACGCGCCGGTCAAATCCATCATGCCGAAATGGGTGCGCGGCCCGCAGGATTTTGTCGGCGGAATTGCGCTGATGGCGATTGCAGTGTTCGCCCTGTGGGCATCAAGCGACCTGCAGGGCATGCACGGTTTTTCGTTTGGCGCCGGCACCGCGCCCCGAATGTTTGCGGTGCTGTTGCTCGGACTGGGCTTCGCAGTGATGGTCGTCGGTATTGTGACCGAAGGCGCGCATGTGGCGACCTATGCCTGGCGGGGCCCGCTGTTCGTGTCGCTCTCTATCCTTTCCTTTGCGATCACCATCCGCCCGCTGGGTCTGGTGCTGTCGGCATTCGCAAGTTTCCTGATTGCCGCGCTGGGGACGCCGGAGACCAAATGGAAGGAAACCATCATCGTCGGGATTTGCCTGACCATCGGCTGCAGTCTGCTGTTCCCCTATGCGCTGGGGTTGCCGCTGCAGCTGTTCCCGCGTTTCCTGGTCCAGTGAGGGCGTAATGGCTGATCTGTTTTCCAATCTCGCCCTCGGCTTTGGAGTCGCCTTCTCGCCGATCAATCTTCTGTTGTGCCTGATCGGCGCGCTGGTGGGCACGCTGGTCGGCGTGCTGCCGGGCATCGGCACCATCGCCACGGTGGCGATGCTGCTGCCGATCACCTTCGGTCTGCCGCCGGTCGGCGCGCTGATCATGCTCGCCGGCATTTACTACGGCGCGCAATATGGCGGCTCGACCACGTCGATCCTGGTCAATATCCCGGGCGAGGCGACCTCGGTGGTGACCACGCTCGACGGTTTCCAGATGGCCAAGCAGGGCCGCGCCGGCCCGGCGCTGGCGATCGCGGCGATCGGTTCGTTCTTTGCCGGCTGCGTCGCGACCGTCCTGATCGCGGTGCTCGGCGCGCCCTTGACCAAGCTGGCGCTGGCATTCGGGCCCGCCGAATATTTCTCGCTGATGGTGCTCGGCCTAATCTTCGCGGTGGTGCTGGCAAAAGGCTCGGTGCTGAAGGCGATCGCGATGATCGTGTTCGGACTGTTGCTGTCGATGGTCGGCTCCGACATCGAGACCGGCGCCTCGCGCATGGCGTTCAACATTCCCGAACTCGCCGACGGTCTCGGCTTTGCGACGGTAGCGATGGGCGTATTCGGATTTGCCGAGATCATCCGCAACCTCGACGCCGGCGCCGAGATGGACCGTGATCTGGTGCAGCAGAAGATCACCGGCTTGATGCCGACCAAAAAAGACCTGATCGATTCCACGCCGGCCATCATCCGCGGCACCATCCTGGGATCGATCTTGGGCATCCTGCCGGGCGGCGGCGCGGTGATCGCCTCGTTTGCGGCCTACACCTTCGAGAAGAAGATCGCCAGGGATCCGTCGCGGTTCGGCCGCGGCGCGATCGAAGGCGTTGCGGCGCCGGAAAGCGCCAACAACGCCGCGGCGCAGACCTCGTTCATCCCGCTATTGACGCTCGGCATCCCGCCCAACGCGGTGATGGCGCTGATGGTCGGGGCGATGACCATCCACGGCATCGTGCCGGGGCCGCAGGTGATGCAGAAACAGCCCGATCTGGTCTGGGGCATGATCGCCTCGATGTGGATCGGCAATCTGATGCTGATCATCATCAACCTGCCGCTGGTCGGCATCTGGGTGCGGCTGCTGCGGGTGCCGTATCGCCTGATGTTCCCCTCGATCGTGATCTTTTGCGCGATCGGCATCTACTCCATCAACAACGCGCCGGTGGACGTCGTCCTCGCCGGCGCATTCGGACTGCTCGGCTACTGGCTGATCAAGCATGATTTCGAACCGGCGCCGCTGCTGCTCGGAATGGTGCTCGGACCGCTGATGGAAGAAAACCTGCGCCGGGCGCTGTTGATCTCGCGCGGCGACTGGACGGTGTTCCTGACCCGCCCGCTGTCGGCGGTACTGATGGCGATTGCGGCGTCGCTGCTGGTGCTGGCCGTGTTGCCGTCGTTGCGCAAGAAGCGCGACGAGGTGTTCGTGGAATCCGAAACCTGACCGGCGCCCAAACCGGTTGAGGACGGGGGCGGAACGCTGGTTCCGCCCTTGTTGTTTAGGGGCCGGATCCACATTTTTCGGGGTATAATGGGCCTGTCAGCGCGAATCGGCGCTGTCGATTGGCTGTTCCGGCCGCTAAGAACCTGGCACCATGAACCAGTATCACGATCTGCTCGAACGCATTCTCTCTGACGGCGCGGAAAAACACGACCGTACCGGCACCGGCACGCTGTCGATCTTCGGCCATCAGATGCGCTTCAATCTGTCGGCTGGCTTTCCGATGCTGACCACCAAGAAGCTGCCGCTGAAATCGATCGTGCATGAGTTGCTGTGGTTTCTCGCCGGCGATACCAACATCAAATACCTCAGGGATCACGGCGTCTCGATCTGGGACGAATGGGCCGACGCCAATGGCGATCTCGGTCCGGTCTATGGATCGCAGTGGCGATCCTGGCCGGCGCCGGATGGGCGCAGCATCGACCAGATTTCAAACGTCATCGACATGATCCGGCGCAATCCGGATTCGCGGCGCCTGATCGTGAGCGCCTGGAATCCGGCCGATGTCGACAAGATGGCGTTGCCGCCGTGTCATTGCCTGTTTCAGTTCTACGTCGCGGGCGGCAAACTATCCTGTCAGCTGTATCAACGTTCGGCGGACGTATTTCTCGGCGTGCCCTTCAATATCGCCTCCTATGCGCTGCTGACGATGATGGTGGCGCAGGTCACCGGGTTGAAGCCGGGGGACTTCGTTCACTCGCTCGGCGATGCCCACCTCTATTCGAACCACCTCGAGCAGGCCCGGCTGCAGCTGACGCGCCCGACGCGGGCGCTGCCGGTGATGAAGATCAACCCCGACGTGAGGGATATCTTCGCGTTCCACTATGAGGATTTCGTGCTCGAAGGCTACGACCCGCACCCGCACATCAAGGCCGAGGTCGCGGTGTGAGCGATTGAATGTCCCTCACCATCCGCCGCACGCGATCAGATGAAGCCGGGCTGGTTCTGTCCCTGGTTCGCGAACTCGCCGAGTATGAAAAGCTGCTGCACGAAGTCGAGGCGACCGAGGCCGACATCGACGCGGCGTTGTTCGGCAGCCATCCACGGCTGTTCTGCGACATCGCGGAGTGGAACGGCGAGCCGGCCGGTTTCGCGGTCTGGTTCATCAATTTTTCCACCTTCAGCGGCCGGTCCGGAATCTATCTGGAAGACCTGTTCGTGCGTCCGGCGCTGCGCGGCAACGGCATCGGCAAGGCGCTGCTGGCGCATCTCGCCAGCGAGTGCGTCGCCAACGGCTGGTCGCGGCTGCAATGGTCGGTGCTGGACTGGAATATGCCGTCGATTGAATTCTACAAATCGCTCGGCGCCGTCTTGATGGACGAGTGGACCGTATGCCGCATCGGCGGTCCGGCGCTCCAGGCGCTTGCGCAGGGAGCGCGCTGATGCAGGTCGTGCTCATCGTCGCGGTCGCCGACAACGGCGTGATCGGCTCTCGCGGTACGATTCCCTGGCGGCTGAAGAGCGATCAGCAGCGCTTGAAGCAGATGACGATGGGCAAGCCGGTGGTGATGGGCCGCAAAACCTTTCTGTCGCTGCAGCGGCCGCTTCCCGGACGAACCAATATCGTCGTCACCCGTGATGGGCGCTTTCGCGCCGCCGGCGCCGTGGTGACGACGTCGCTCACGGCAGCCCGCGCGGTCGCGACCGGCGACGCGCTGCGACGTTTGGCCACTGAGATCGCCGTCATCGGCGGCGCGGAAATCTATTCGCAATGGATGGAACTGGCCGATCGGCTCGAAGTCACCGAAGTCCACGCCCGGCCCGAGGGCGATACCTGCTTCGCCGCAATCGACAAGACCCGTTGGGAGGAGGCCGCGCGGGTGCGGAATCCGGCCGGTCCGGACGACAGCGCCGACTTCTCCTATGTGACCTATGTCCGGCGAAAGTCGCATTAACAGCGACATTAACTGCGTTCGCCGATGTTTACATTGACAATTGTGGGTTCGGGCTTAGCTCCTTCGAGCCAGAAGCTGCGTTGTAAGGGCCGGGACGGTCCCCTATAAAGCCGTTCAGATAGTGCGAGGCTGGGCGCGCCCGCCCCGAAAGGCGGACCTGAAATAGGCGAACCTGGGCCTCGCGGAGGAGACTGCAGATGCCGTGGAAGAATCAAGGCGGGGGCCCATGGGGCTCGGGTCCGAAAGGGCCGTGGGGAGGTGGCCCGCAATCGGTGGGGCCGCGGCCGCCCGATCTTGAGGACCTTCTGCGACGCGGCCAGGACCGGCTGCAGCAGCTGCTGCCGGGCGGCTATTTCAGCGGCATGGGAATTGCGATCATCCTGGCGGCGGCGGTGGCGATCTGGTCCCTGTCCGGTTTCTTCCGCGTTCAGTCCGAAGAGCTCGGCGTCGTGCTGCGTTTCGGCAAGCACGTCAGGACGGTGCAGCCGGGACTGAACTATCATCTGCCTTATCCGATCGAGACCGTGCTGCTGCCGAAGGCATTGCGCGTCTCCACCATCTCGATCGGCATGACGCTGATCGACGATCCGGCGCGGCGCGGCAGGACGATGCGCGACGTTCCGGAAGAAAGCCTGATGCTGACCGGCGACGAGAACATCGTCGATGTCGATTTCACCGTGCTGTGGCGGATCAAGCCGGACGGCGTCGGCAATTATCTGTTCAACATCCAGAACCCCGAAGGCACCGTGAAGGCGGTCGCCGAAAGCGCGATGCGCGAAATAATCGGCCGCTCGGAAATTCAACCGATCCTGACCGGCGCTCGCACCCTTACCGAAACCAACGTGCAGGAACTGATGCAGAAGACGCTCGACGGCTACGGTTCCGGCATCCTCATACAGCAACTGCAGATGCAGAAGGTCGATCCTCCGGCGCAGGTGATCGATTCGTTCCGTGACGTTCAGGCGGCGCAGGCCGATCTGCAGCGGCTGCAGAACGAAGCGCAGACCTATGCCAACCGTGTCGTGCCGGATGCCAAGGGGCGCGCCGCGCAAATCGTGCAGATCGCCGAAGGCTACAAGCAGCAGGCGGTCGCCGAGGCCAAGGGCCAAAGCTCGCGCTTCCTGAAAGTCTACGATGAATACAAGAAGGCGCCTGATGTCACCCGGCAGCGCATCTATCTGGAGACGATGGAGCGCATCCTCGGCACTGCCGACAAGCTGGTCTACGACGGCGGCGGTTCGGCGTCCGGGCAGGGTATCGTGCCGTATCTGCCGCTGAGCGAGCTGACGACACGACGGCAGCCGTCGCCAACCACAGGACAGCCGCAGCAACCGGGCGGAGCGACACGATGAGGTCCCCAGTTACAGGTATCGTCGCGCTGTTCCTGCTGTTTGTTGTCTTGATCGTCGGCTACAGCTCGGTCTTCACCGTGGCGCAAACCGAACAGGTGCTGCTGGTGCGGCTGGGCGAGCCGATCCGTGTCGTCACCGACCCGGGCCTCAATTTCAAGGCGCCGTTCATCGATACCGTCATCAGCATCGACAAGCGGATCCTCGACCTCGAAAATCCGTCGCAGGAAGTGATCGCCTTCGACCGGCGGCGGCTGGTGGTCGACGCCTTCGCCCGCTATCGCATCAAGAACGCGCTGCGGTTCTATCAGAGCATCGGCTCGATCCAGGCCGCCAACATCCAGTTGACGACGCTGTTGAACGCCTCGCTGCGCCGGGTGCTCGGCGAGGTCACCTTTATCCAGATCGTGCGCGACGAGCGCGAAGCCCTGATGGCGCGGATCCGCGACCAGCTCGACAAGGAAGCCGACGGTTATGGTATCCAGGTGGTCGATGTGCGGATCCGCCGTGCCGACCTGCCGGAGCAGAACAGCCAGGCGGTCTACCAGCGCATGCAGACCGAGCGGCAGCGCGAAGCCGCCGAATTCCGCGCCCAGGGCGGTCAGAAGGCGCAGGAGATCAGGTCCAACGCCGATCGCGAAGCCACCGTGATCGTTGCCGAGGCCAATTCGACCGCCGAACGGGTGCGCGGCGAGGGCGACGGCGAGCGCAACCGGTTGTTCGCCGAAGCTTACGGCAAGGATCCCGATTTCTTCGCGTTCTACCGCTCGATGACGGCCTATGAGAACGGATTGAAGAGCAACGATACCCGCTTCCTGCTGCGGCCGGATTCCGACTTCTTCAAGTTCTTCGGCAACTCCTCTGGCAAGCCGCCCGCGGCGCCAGCTCTGCCATCGGCGGCGGCGGCTGCGCCGAAGCCTTAAATCGCCGCGATAACACCAGACCGGGCAAAGCGAATTTCGCTTCGCCGTTCGCTAAACCAAAAAAACAAGATCAAGGCGGGAGGTTCCGATCCGATGAGGTCCATAGCGTTCGCCGACTTCCTCATCGGTGTGGGCATTCTGTTTGTGCTGGAAGGGCTGCTGTTCGCGGGAAGCCCGGCCTGGATGCGCCGGGCCATGAAGAGCGCGCTGGCGACGCCGGACACCATTCTGCGCGCTGTCGGCATCGGCTCGGCGGTTGCCGGTCTGATCTTGATATGGCTGGTCCGGCACTAGGCGCCTGCCTCATGGTGAGGAGGCGCGCAGCGCCGTCTCGAACCATGAAGTTGCGATCACCCATCCTTCGAGACGCGGCGAAGGCGCCGCGCTCAGGATGAGGTCGACTTGCCGTCCGCCAAGAATGCTGCGGGGATCAACGTCATCGTGAGCGGCGGCGCCGGTTTTTCGCCGTATTCACAAGGCCACGATTTGTTGGCGGTAAAATTCCCGGTTTTTGCGTCCGGTTCCGGCCCAAATGCTTGCGCCGTAACACCATTCAGGCGCACTGTGGATTTCAAATCCCCGACTCGTTTGTTGAAGAGAGAGAGCGAACATGACCATTGCGATTCCGGCCCTCGGCCGTCGCCCGCGCCCCTGGTTGGCCGCGATCTGGCTTGGCGCCGCAAGCGTCCTGATTGCCGCGCCGGTTTCCACGCCGGCCCTGGCGCGAGGCCCGGAGGGCATTGCCGACGTCGCCGAGAAGGTGATCGACGCGGTGGTCAATATCTCGACCTCGCAGACCGTCGAGGCCAAGGGCGGCGATGGCCGGGGCGCGATCCCGCAATTGCCGCCGGGCTCGCCGTTCGAGGAATTCTTCGACGACTTTTTCAAGAACCGCCGTGGCGGCCCCGGCGGCCCCGGCGGCAACTCCAAGGGTGGTGATCTGCAGCCGCGCAAGACCAATTCGCTCGGCTCCGGCTTCATCGTCGACACCGCGGGAATTGTCGTCACCAACAATCACGTCATCGCCGATGCCGACGAGATCAACGTCATCATGAATGACGGCACCAAGATCAAGGCCGATCTGGTCGGCGTCGACAAGAAGACCGATCTCGCGGTCTTGAAGTTCAAGCCGGTGAAGCCGCTGGTCGCGGTGAAGTTCGGCGATTCCGACAAATTGCGGCTCGGCGAATGGGTGATCGCGATCGGCAATCCGTTCAGCCTCGGCGGCACCGTGACGGCCGGCATCGTGTCGGCGCGCAACCGCGACATCAGCTCCGGCCCCTATGACAACTACATCCAGACCGACGCCGCCATCAACCGCGGCAATTCCGGCGGCCCGCTGTTCAACCTCGACGGCGAAGTGATCGGCGTCAACACCCTGATCATCTCGCCCTCGGGCGGCTCGATCGGCATCGGCTTCGCGGTGCCTTCGAAGACCGTCGCCGGCGTAGTCGATCAGCTCCGGCAGTTCGGTGAACTTCGCCGCGGCTGGCTTGGCGTCCGCATCCAGCAGGTCACCGACGAGATCGCCGAGAGCCTCAGCATCAAGCCGGCGCGCGGCGCCTTGATCGCCGGCGTCGAGGACAAGGGCCCGGCGAAGCCCGCAGGGATCGAGCCCGGCGACGTCGTCGTCAAGTTCGACGGCAAGGAGGTCAAGGAGCCGAAGGATTTGTCGCGCGTGGTGGCCGATACCGCCGTTGGCAAGGAGGTCGATGTCGTCGTCATCCGCAAGGGCAAGGAGGAGACCCTGAAGGTCACGCTCGGCCGCCTCGAGGATGGTGAAAAGGCGGTGCAGGCGGCGGCCAAGACCAAGGAAGAGCCGGTGGAGAAGCCGGTGACGCAAAAGGCGCTCGGCCTTGATCTGGCAACCCTGAGCAAGGATCTGCGCACCCGCTACAAGATCAAGGACAGCGTCAAGGGCGTCATCATCACCAGTGTCGACGGCACTTCCGACGCCGCCGACAAACGCCTCAGCGCCGGCGAGGTCATCGTCGAGGTGGCGCAGGAGGCGGTGAGCAACGCCGCCGACGTCAAGAAGCGCGTCGACCAATTGAAGAAGGACGGCAAGAAGTCGATCCTGCTGCTGGTGTCGAACGCCGACGGCGAACTGCGCTTCGTAGCACTGAGCGTGCAGTAGGGGTTTGCTGTCATACTCCGCGAAAGCGGAGTATCCAGTAATCACCGCCGTACACGATAGCGGACACTGTGGGATACTGGATCACCCGCTTTCGCGGGTGATGACGACCGATATTGGAGGGTAGACTGGTATTTTTCACGCCGCTTCCAGCCGCTTGATTTCCGCCTCGAACGCAAAGCGCAGTTGCGCGCCTTCCTCGTCGGGCAGCCAGTTCGTCATCTGCGGAAAGATGGTCCGGTAAAGCAGAACCGTCTTTGGCTCCCATGGCAGCTTCTGCGCCGCGCGGGCTTCGGCGAGAATCTTGTGGAGTTCGGCACGAACCGAGTCAGGGTCGGCCCGGTATTCGGGCGTAGGAGTGTCCTCGCCGAGCAGGTCGGATTGTTCGTCGGTCTGGAAAAGGTCGGGTTGTCGGGAAGAGGCCATGTCTCACGCAATTGAATTCGAATCGTGATAAAACATGCGCGATTTAACCACGCCGCGCGAGTCGTCCGGCAGACTTGTCCCCGAACCTCACGCGCCCCTGAATCTCTTACTTTAACCCTTTGGCCTCGAAGCCGCCGCATTAGGCATGGCGAATGCACCGGCCGCTCCGAGTTCCTCAGCGCTTCGCAGCGGACCAGTGCAGATTCGGTTCAGCAAGTCGGCTTGTGCGGGTTCCAGCGCGATCAGCCGGCCGAGAACGTGCAGCAGATCGAGAAGGTCAGTTGTATATTCCGGTAGCCACCCTTCGGGTTGTACGCTGTCGAGCGGTGATGGCGGACGCCGGTCGCCGATGACGGGACGACTGCGGTCGCGGCGACGATAGCTGAACCAGTTCCAGAGCACCCGCTTGCCGGATACTTCATAGACCCACATTTCGGGCGTGATATTTTCGATATAGCCTTTGCCTATCTTCAATCGTCGTGTCGCCGGATCGTAATCCATCGTGTCGGGTAGCGGCTCAGGCGCGGGTGGAATCATGCCGGCGGCAGGAATCGTAGGCGCGCCTTTTTTTGGCAAGCGCGGCGATTGTTTGGGCCGGTTCGCTGCCGGGTCGACGAAACGCTCCCCATAGCAATGCAGCCAAACTACTTCGTTGCCGAGTGCGACGGCTTCGGTAAACAACTTCGCGTCCGCCGTAATGGGGACCCGCAGACCGGGGCGAACCAGATCGGCCGCAAAACGAGCGGTGAAGCGGGATGCGCTATGATGGCGGCGACGTAAGCCATCACATCCTCGGCCTTGACCGGTTGCCCATAGATTTTCGCAAGGTAAGTCAGAAGTGCCGGCTTGATATTGGGCTGCGTGGCTGCGCGGTCGAGCCAGAGAGGATACGCGCGCCCTCCGCGGCCGTGGTAGTGATGCTGGTCAGGGATGAGACCGGTAAGTGTGAGTGCTGGACCGCTTGTCGGTGATACGTCTTCTGGCGCGGTCGCGTATACCTGCCGATCCGACAACTGGGACCATAACTGCGGGCGCGGCCTGCTTAGCAGCCGATTGTCGGGCGGAATCCACTGCCTATCGAATGAGCGAAAAGCATAACGAATCGGTCGCATGATCGGATCCTGATCCTCAGCGACACTTATTTCTCGTACATTGAAGGGGCCCAAATCAAGAGTGACCACTTTCTCGAGGTGACGGTCTCGATCTCGATGAAACAGAATCTCTTTTTTTACCGGATCGCTCTCTCTTTGAAGCGCGTCCCATCGCTTACCCAACGACTGGGCATCCGGCGAGATGACCCAAGTCCGGTGCGTTTTAACACCAGGACCTGACCACAAGAACAACTCTGCGAGAGATGGGAAGCTCGCCCATGCGCCGGTTTGCTCCGGCAGGAAAGGCTCGCGCCAACCGGTCGCGCCGTCCACCCACGTCGAGCCGGCAAGCGAGAGCTTGGCTAGAGACTCAAACTTGACCTCCCGCCTGCCTTTCGGCAGCGCTAGGTACCGAAGCGGCGCTGGCACGTCTCGGGTTTTATTTGCCGCGCGCGCCGCAAGAACGATGCACACCGGTTGCTGAACGCCCTGAAAGATGCGCGTCGAGACCTCGGGTTGATGACCCTCGGGCGAACAATCGATCACCCAGATTTCACTGGAGTCGCGGCGCAAATCCTCGCGCATCTTCTGGAACCCAGGACCATTCAGGAATCCGGCCACCGTGATGTAGCACACGATGCCGTATCGATCCTCTTCGGGTTCTCCCGTTGCATCTTGCCAACCGGAACCGAAGACCTTCAGCGTCGCCCAGCGCCAGAAATAGACATAGAGGTTTTTGAGGTGATGAGCGTGAGCGCTCGCACCCCAGTCTGGCGGCAGTGCCCAACGATTCATTGGCGGCACGCGTCCCTGACTGCCGCTCTCGATCCAGGCACCGTGTCCGCCGGCTTGATTCTTGTAAGGCGGATTTCCAATTACCACCGTAATCGGTTGCTCCTTCTTGACCGTGTTAGCGTCGCGTCGTGACTTCGCGATCGGCTCATACAATTGGCCAAGCGTCTCTTCTTCGATGAAGGGGTTGCCCAAGGTATCAGTGATAAAAAGCCGAAGATCGGGAATCGGCGGTGTAGACGCCATGGTCGTCATCAGCGCCTGCATTTCCGCAACAATGCGAAGCTGTGCCACCGCGAATGGCCCGAACTGAAGCTCGAAACCGATCACTCGTTTGGCCGCGGCCTCGATCGCGCCGCGCACCGCGCCTGGGCCTTGATCCTCCGAGACCGTGGAAGCGATGCGGCGGAGAACGCCGAGAAGAAAGGTCCCGGTCCCGACCGCCGGGTCAGCTACGACCACATCGGCGGCGGCAAACCCGGCGGCCCGCTCGAAAAGTGGACCACGCAAAGCCTCGTCAACGAGGTTGACCATCGCGAATACGACTTCCGCAGGCGTATAATACGAACCGGTCTGCTTGCGTAGCTTGTTGTCGTAGACCTCCAGGAAGTCTTCGTAGAAGTAGAGCCACGCCTCTGGCTTGTCCTTGCTGATTGTGTGCCAATTCACTTCGTCCAGTACGCGCGTTAGCGTGGCGAGCGACGTTTTCAGGGCCTCCTGATTTGTCACTTCCTCGGTCAGCAGCCGGAGCGCGGTGGCGATCAGGGAATTGGATTTTCGGAGTTCCTGCGCGGCATGATCGATTCCGCCCGACAGGGAAATATCTCGCGAGCGCGCGACCAATAGACCAAACGTCACGGCTTGCGCGTACCCGTCGGCGAATTGAGCGTCGTCGGCCTGCGGGAACAGAAGTTTCCGCCAATCCATCGCAAGCGCGGTAAGGCCCGGATTGCCGAATGCCATCTGCTCAACTACTTCGTCGCGCAATAGGCGGCAGAGCCGGGCACAGACTTCCGCGAGTTTCTTCGCGGTCTTCGGCGGAATAGGCTTCCACCGAAGAAAATCATCGATGGTCGGTGCAAGGGTCGAGGGCGCTGCCAGCTTGGCGCCCGACGTCTCAACGTCGCCTTCAAGGTGAATGATCTTGCCGACTAATTCACCATCACGCCACAGGCTGAAAGCATTGCCATCGGTGTAGAGCAGGTTGGGAAGCGATTTGAGCTTGTCCCACTGATCCTTGTCGTGCGGGTCAGCAAACTTGCGCGGATCGGCACCCTTGCCTGGCGCCTTGACTTCGATAAAGCCAATGAGGGCGTTGCGGACGGTGACGGCATAGTCCGGACGCGTCTTGAGATGGGTAAGCGTTGTCTCACCGATCAGGCTGACGGTTTTGGCTGACAGGCCAACGATCTCGGCCAAATCATGAAATAATGATTCAAGAGGTGCTCGGAGCTGATCTTCCGGCGCGCCGCTGATTGCAACGCTGGTCAGCTTTGCCTTGGCACTCACGCCGAAATTCGAGACAGCGCTTACGATTGTTTTCAACGCCAACTTGGTCTCCGGCGCGCGCAAATGGTCGAGTCTATTGGAACAATCGCTACTCGAAAGCGACCGTGGCTACAACCATTTCTTCCGTCTACAACGCCGCGGATGACAGCTGAGAACCTATCCCCCCACAAACTCGTCCCGCCGATACCCCTGCAGATACAGCAACGCGGTGAGATCGCCGTGATCGATCCGCGCTGCTGCGGCAGCTGCCACCGCCGGCTTGGCATGATAGGCGACGCCCAGCCCCGCGGCCTGGATCATGCCGAGGTCGTTGGCGCCGTCGCCGACCACGAGTGTATCGATGTCGTCGAGATCGAAGGCTTCGCGTAAGTCAATCAGGGTTGCGAGTTTTGCGCCGCGGCCCACGATCGGCTCCCTGACTTCGCCGGTCAATTTGCCGTCCTGGAGCAGCAGTTCATTGGCGCGGTTCTCTTCAAACCCGATCATCGCGGCGACTGCGTTGGTGAACAAGGTAAAGCCGCCCGAGATCAAACAGGTCCAGGCGCCGTGGGCGCGCATGGTCGCGACCAGTTCGCGTCCGCCCGGCGTCGGTGTGATGCGTTTGGCTAGCACCTCGTCGACCACGCCGACCGGCATGTCCTTTAACAGCGCGACGCGCTCGCGCAGCGCCGGCTCGAATTCGATGTCGCCGCGCATCGCCCGCTCGGTGATGGCAGCAACATGGGCTTTCAGGCCGGCGAAGTCGGCGAGTTCGTCGATGCATTCCTGACCGATCACGGTGGAATCCATGTCGGCCAGAAGCAGCTTCTTGCGCCGCAACGCCTGCGGCTGCACCACGATATCGATCGGCAGATCGCCGCGCGCCTCGCGCAGGCGGGTTTCGATGGCGCGGGTGTCGTCGTGACCTTCGAAGGGAATATCGACCGCCACCTCGTCGAACAGCCATCGCGCCGGACCGGGGGAGGGAAGAATAGCGCGCGCGCCGTCGACCACCGTGCTATCGAGCGCGGGGTCGGCGGGATTGCAGATCAGCGTGGCGACGAGAGACATCCGGGTGGGTTCACAACGGGAAAACAGCAAGGCTGTGCTTATCGCAGGGCCGACCGCCAGCGGCAAGTCGGCGCTGGCGCTCGAGCTGGCGCAGGCGACCTCCGGCGTCATCATCAATGCCGATTCCATGCAGGTATATCGCGATCTCCGCATCATCACGGCGCGGCCGACGGCCGACGAGGAGGCACGGGTGCCGCATCGGCTCTATGGCCATGTCGATGCCGCGGTCAATTTCTCCGCAGGGTCGTGGCTGCTGGATGCCGCGGCCGTGCTTGCGGAAGCGCGCGCGCAAAACCGGCTGGCCATTTTCACCGGTGGCTCCGGCCTTTATTTCAAGGCGCTGACGCGCGGGCTGTCGGCGGTGCCGCCAATCCCGCAAGCGGTGCGCGAAGCCGTGCGGGCGCGGCTCGAGCAGGACGGCGTCGAGGCGCTGCATGCACAACTGGCGCAGCGCGATCCGGCATCCGCCGAACGCCTCAAGCCGCGCGACCGCACCCGGATCGCGCGCGCGCTCGAAGTGATTGAGGCGACGGGCCGTTCGCTGACCGACTGGCATCGCGACGGATTGCCGCCGCTATTGCCGCAGGGGCAATTTCGCGCGCTGTTTCTGAGCCCTGACCGAGACGAACTCTATGCGCGGATCGATGGCCGTTTCGATGCCATGCTGAACGCCGGCGCGCTGGAGGAGGTTGCGGCATTGGCGGCGCGGCATCTCGATCCGCTGCTGCCGGCGATGAAGGCGCACGGCGTCCCGGCGCTGATCCGGCATCTCAAGGGAGAGATCACGCGGGAAGCGGCGGCTGTGATCGGCCGCGCCGATACCCGGCATTACGCCAAGCGGCAATTCACCTGGTTCCGGCATCAGCTGCCGGAATTCGAGTGGGTGAAGCCGGAGGCGGCGAGGGGGTGGCTCGCCACCGTCATTCCGGGATGGTCCGCAGGACCAGACCCGGAATCTCGAGGTTCTGGATTCGCGCTTCCGCGCGCCCCGGAATGACGGAGGCGGACGCGCCCGTGCATGGCTGCAAACGTTAAATTTACTCTCGCCGAACGATCGGAACCCGGCTAAGCTCTAAATTGAGCGCTTCGTTACCCCTTGCCTTGACTTTTGGGGTTTGGCAGCTATCTTTGCGCAATCTTCGAGAAGTCCGAGCGGTCATATGCGTAATAAAATTACCAAACTCCTTATTGTCGTCGTACCCAGGCGCACCGCCGGGGATGGCTAAGGCCATCCAAAATCGGGCGGTGTGCGTG
>WNFW01000144.1_pt1 | contig 41304 bp, 34 predicted proteins | sample 5400131 | NCBI WGS metagenome assembly WNFW01 (sample SAMN13153362, study PRJNA577476) | soil metagenome | isolation source: 20 cm soil or saprolite under grassland replicate 1 | place: USA:California | collected 2016-06-15
ATGGTCGGATTTGACTTCGTGGTGATGGGACATGTGGCTATCAAGGAGTACTTCGAAGGCTATCTTGAGCGGTTGGGCACGCTGAAGTTGAAATCAACGGACAAGTTTACTGAAACCGCGGATGCAATATTCTTTGAAGCGACCATCACGAGCAATCTTGGTGAAGCAAAAGTGTACGATGTGTTCATGTTGCGCGATGGGAAAGCAACGCACCATTTTAGCGGTGTCATCTCACTTCAAGCAAGTTCATGATGGTTGATGAAACTGGTCCCGTTTACTGGAGAACAGAGAAAGAGAGGGAAACGTGATCCTGGAAGCGAAGAGTACGCAGTCCGCTCCAAATGACACTTTGGTAGAGCAGGCTACAGCCTCTACATCGACATTACTGGTGGTGGGAGCAGGGCCAAAGGCGGTCGCAATTGCAGCGAAAAGACATATGCTGTCAAAGCTGGGATATCCCACGCCGCACCTGCGGATTATTGACCGGCAAGGCGTGGCAACCCACTGGACAGGCAGAGCAGGATTCACCGATGGCCATCAGTTGCTGGGAACGCGCCCGGAGAAGGACATTGGTTTTCCTTACCTCTCCGCCTGTTGGGAAGATCAGGAGCTGAGCCGCGCAGTCGCCAAAGAGATGGTTCACCTCTCCTGGCAAAGTTTCCTCATCGACCAGTTGCGCTATGCCGATTGGATCGACCGCGGACGCACGCGGCCCACACATCGCGAGTGGTCGCAGTATCTTCGATGGGTTGCTGAACAGGTTGAGTTGGAGCTGTGTGTAGGCGAGGTGAGGAGCATTGAGACAACTTCTGATCAGCAGCAGTGGTGCCTGAACTGCCACTCTGAGAAAGATGGCGCAGCGTTCATCCTGACTGGTAACGGGCTGGTAATAACCGGTCCTGGCACGCCTCTCACAATTCCGGGTCAGCCGAAAGTACATCCTCGTATCATGGATGGAGCCTCATTCTGGCAGCGTAGTGGGGAGTTTGTACAATGGCGGACACAATCCAAAAAACCGCTGAATATTGGCGTGATCGGCACGGGTGAAACAGCCGCTGCCGTCATCATTGCACTGGTGGATGCACTCAAGGATTCAGCCTTTATCGAGGTCATCAGTCCTTACGGCGTAATCTATTCACGCGATGAGGGCTTTGAGGAGAACAGGCTCTTTTCTGACCCCGATGGCAAGCTTGCGAACTTGTTCGGCGACCACCAACACGCGGCGAACTGGCTGCAACTAAGCGAGCGCGATCGCCGCGAATTTGTGAGGCGCACCGATCGTGGCGTCTTCTCGCTCAAGGCGATGAAGGAACTCAGCAACGCCGAAAACGTACGCACTGTGGTTGGCAGCGTACGGCGCATTCATGCTCTTGACACAAGTGTGCGCGTAGAAAGCGAATACAACGGCAATTTGAAACACGACGAGTATGACTATCTGGTGGTCGCTCGCGGCTTTGATGCCCTCTGGTTCAGGCACCTGCTTGATCAGGTCACCCTCAAGCGGCTGGCCGCGCTGACACACTCTTTTGATGGACGCACCATCGAGCATGCTATTCAAGAAGACCTTTCCCTCGACGGTTTCGTACCCAAATTACATCTGCCTATGCTAGCAGGGATCGCCCAGGGACCGGGTTTCCCTAACCTCAGTTGCCTGGGCCTGTTGGCAGATCGCATCCTGGCATCTTACTAAGCTTCTACTTTTACTATGTGGGGATATCGAACATCGCAAGAAACATGCATACAGACGTGTCTGCATGCATCTGGAAGTTGAAAGAGTGATATGTACGTATACCTGAGCAATTCTCTTCACCCTTTCAGGCATAAGTGCTAGCCTAAGGAATTTAGCATTGCTAGTCGATCCTAATAGAGACCCTCTGTGGCATCTTCCGGAATATCATCAAGAACATAATGCTTATAAAAGGTTTCGATACTCGCGTGGCCGAGTACCAGCTGGCCAACGCGGGGATTCTTCTTGGCAAGCTCGGTACCCACCAGGCGCCGCAGGTCATGGGGCTTGGCATCCGGCAGCCCGATCTTCACCGCGTACCCCTTGATGATCTTCCACGTACCCTGGCGGGTAAGGGGTTCAGCCGAGAGTCGGGTGTGTGCGTCCTCTCCACGGCCATCAAAGCGTGTGAAGATGTAGGGTGAATTGATGGGACGAGCGGCGAGCCATGCTTGAATAGCAGTGTAGGCCTCCCTGGTCAAGGGAACGTCTCGGTACTCCGTCTTATTTTTTCCCCGCACCTCGACGACATAGCCATGGCCCCTCGAACGGAGCCGGTTACGTGTGATGTCACAGATCTCGGAGATGCGCGGCCCGTTGCCAAAGGTATGCAGCAGGGCCAGGTCCCGTAGTCCGAGCAAGCGGCTCGCATCTGGCTGCTCAGTGAGCAGACGCATCTCCTGGGGGGTGATGCGCACCCGCGCGTTTGGCTTAAGTCGGTCTTTGAGCCCCTTAACGGAGACACCGCGCACTCGGTTGAATTGCTCGAACGTGCCTGGGGGAATGAGCTTTTTCTCCTCGGCCTCCATCATCATGTGCCGGACCGCGGCGAGCATGCGGTTAATCGTGTTGGGGGAAAGCTGCTTCTCCGTCATCTCACCGGGATTTGCCTTATCCGGAACCAGATAGATGCGCTCCACCAGATCTGTGCGCCACTGTGAGAAGATCGCCGAATCGAGCGCGTACTGAGCATTTCTGGCGAAGCGCAGGTAATCGAAGAAATCCTCGGTGTACTGCTTGCGGGTTGAGTCAGCGACCTGACCAGCCACGATGCCATCGTTCCAGCCGAGTAGTGCTCGGGTATAGTACCTTTTCTCCTCAAAAGTAGTAGCCCGACCTCGAGCTACGATCACCGTCCGAGGTGTCTCTTCCTGAGGCGATTCGTTAGAAGGAGCAGGGAGGTCTCTCCGCATGATTGCATCTCACTTTCTTATAGTACATTCAGTGCCGAAAGGTGTTCATCAGTTATCCTCTACACATGTCACATCAACGAACGATATAAGTCCTTATACTGTTCGCAATGAACACATTGCTTTCGTCCCTGTGCATCCAAAGGGGGTTTTCTGCCCCTGCCCATAGCGATTCCTGCCTTTCACAAAAGAGCACCAAAATGGGGTAACAAAATCTGCGTTTGGTAAACCTATTATACTCTAGAAAACTTGACGAATCAAGCCCTGGCCTGGAATTGATTCACCATAAGCAGTGGTAAAATCCATTTTTATTGAGGCAACATGGCTTTGCAAATAGATTTTCGTTGTTCATCTACATTTTCATTGACAGTAGTCAAAATCTCCCCTCTATCTATCCGCAAGTTTGAGAACATTAGCGACAGGTTTGTGCATTCACAGGAATTAGACTATAAGAAATTTTGATGCTTTCCATATGTATGCTTTCCTAAGTCGTGCCTATTAATAATTACTGTGCTATACTAGTTTCCATTACATAGCAAGGGCATAAGATAAGAAAGATATGATGATGGAACCGAATCAAAATGAGCTTTTGCACTCTGACCCAGGCTCTACACGGAGTTGGTACAGACGCTTGATCATACTGCTTACCATTCTAGCGGCTCTTTTTTTGGCAACGATGTTACTCTCCGGTATCAGTCATATTATCACTTCGTTATTAGTTGTTGTTATAGCAGCCTTCATTGCTTATGCCATTGTCCCTGTTGTTAAAGCGTTCCACAAAGTAATGCCACGACCTTTGGCGATACTGCTTGCCTATTTGATCGTGCTCGTCATTGTAGGTGCTGTTTCCTATATAGTCGTAAGTACTGCCGTTTATCAAATCAGCGTGCTCGCTAACAATGTTGGTATATGGTTGAGGCCTAACGAAAAAGGCCAGATTACTCTAATAGTACTACTCCTCAAAGTTGGCTTAACACAGGCTCAAATTACTGCTCTACAACAGCAGATAGAAGGAACGCTATCAAATGTCGCAGGTTCTCTTGCAGGCGGGATACTACCTATCCTTGGTGGAGTTGCTGGAGGACTTCTAAATATCTTGCTGACTATAGTAATCAGCATTTATCTACTAGTCGATGGCGCTCATGCTGTTGAATTGATACGCAGAGCAATGCCTAGATCACGCCGTGGACAGTTCAGTTCGACAATCGAGATTCTACAGCGCGTTGTTGGTGGTTACATTCGTGGACAAATTTTACTTTGTACCATTATTGGAATTATTGTAGGTGTAGGTTTATTTATTATTCAATTTCCATTCGCAGTGCTAATGGGGGTATTGACATTCATCACTGAATTCATTCCCGTACTTGGCACAATCTTTGCAGGCACCATCGCAGTTCTGCTCGCATTGTCTCAAGGTGGATGGATCATGGCCGTCGAAGTGCTAATCTTTTTTGTACTCGTGCATCTCTTCGAAGGATACTTTTTGGCACCGCGTCTCATTGGGAATGCCGTTAAGCTTAATCCTGCAATCATGCTGATTGCATTGACTGTAGGGTCAGAACTTTTCGGAGTATTTGGTGCAATCTTCGCAGCACCCACAGCAGGTTTGCTTCAGGCATTCTTTACCGTCATCTGGATTCAATACCGTCAAACACATGAAGATGAGTATTTGGACGATGGAGGTGATACACTTGATGCTACTACTAAAACATCAGAAAAGATTCAACAGAAGGTAACCTCCACCACTCTAACCATAGTTGAGGATAATACAGAAGAGAGTTGATATACTATCGAGATTAATAAAAGATGGCACGACCGAACTGCATAGATAGAAGCTCTGTTTTCCCTTCAGCTGGTAGAGATTCAGAGCTTCTATCTATGCAGTTCAAGTATATTTACTGCCCTGTACGTTGCAAAAACTGCTGCACAGGCACGCGTTCTTCTGGTCTGAGTGGCCGAAAGCCTCCATGGTCATTTATGAAAACAATACGCGATGACTGGAAGTGAATGATCATGTCAGGTAGATGATCACCGTTCACGTCAGCAAAACTGAGCGTAACAGGTATTAAATCGTCTCCTGTCCCGTACAATTGAGGGCCTAGATAGATGCGAGCTTTAGAGCCATCTCCACCAGGAAACTCTATAATTTCGATGCGACCATTTAGATTCATTGCTATAAAATGGCTAGGAATACCAGTTGTTTCGTTATGCCCAACCAAGGCATCTATCTGAAATGTGCGAGGACGACCATAATGCAAATCATCCCATGTAGTGTTCCACCAACTCATTGCCGAAGTGAGTAATGTCCATAAAGCCAGCATCGCGATCATACCCACACCCAGATAAAGCAAAGGGTGTGCTCCCTGCCAGGACTTTCGTTTGTTTTGTATCCGACCTGAACTTGGAGCCTTAGGTAGTTTCTGAGATGTCGTTTTCACTCGCTGTGGCTTGGTCGTCTTTCGATCAGCTCCGGTATCATCAGCTTCCCCACTCTGCCATTCACTCACATCTTCCGCAACATCTGTAGTCCTGGGACGAGCTCGTGAGGCTCGCTGCACAGCAGGAGTTGTACTGGTTGGGATGAATGACTCCGTTCCAGATGAAGCAGTTTTATCCCCAATTGGTCTATGGCGCAAAGCACTACGTGGAGTTATTTCATCGGTCGATTCTAATACTGGCATTTTCAGGTTGCTCCTTTCCTCTTACTCAAAAAAACATTGAAGAAATACCGACAGACGTCGGAGAAACCTGCACACGGAAACCTGTAGATCAGAAGTGAAATAAAAACCTGATGGTCAGAAATCAGGTTACAAGCGGTTCATAATATAGAACTGGGGATATAGAGTATGCTCAAATTCTGTTTAACTGATAAAACTATTATACCCTAGAGGCAAAAATTTTACCAGAGGGCTACAGGAAACTTTTTTGGTCGAGTATGGCTTGCAAATCTTCAGGTAGTGGTACCTCAAGATTCACAACATCTCCTCTAGTTGGATGAGTAAACTTGAGCTGATATGCATGCAGAAACTGACGTTTAAGTGTTAAACCACGGTTGATACGATCGGATCCATAAAGAGGATCACCCACAACAGGATGTCCTATAGCTTTTAGATGCACGCGGATCTGGTGAGTGCGTCCCGTTTCCAACTCCAACAAAAGCAACGTATGCCGATTATAACGTTCCACAACGCGAAAGTTTGTACGGGCCTCTCTACTTCTCACTATAGTGACCGCCATTTGTTTGCGATTGCGTTGATTACGTCCGATGGGAGCATCGATACCACCCTGGTCTAACGCCACAACGCCCTCCACGAGAGCTAAATAGCGTTTGACTATTTCATGTCGCTTCATCTGACCAGCTAAAGCTGCGTGGGTAATCGCATTTCTGGCAACGATTATCAAACCTGAAGTATCTTTGTCGAGACGATGGATTATTCCTGGCCGCAGTTCTGAATCCTCTCTCGTGATGTCAGGATAGCGTGCAATTAAGGCATTAACAAGCGTATCATCCAGGTGACCCGGAGCAGGATGAACCACCATTCCTGCGGCCTTGTTCACAACCAGCAAGTCTTTGTCCTCATAAATGATATTGAGGGGGAGTGATCGCGGCATGATACTGATAGCTTTACACTGAATATTCAGCGACATCACCTGCACCTTGTCGCCAGTCCTAAGAGTATATCCCGACTTGCTAGCTCGTCCATTAACAAGTACTTCTCCATCCTCAATCAATTGCTGAATTGTGGTACGTGAAATGCCAGGCAGTACAATAGTGAGATAGCGATCAAGTCGCACACCCGCTTCGTCAGCTTGAACGCTCAAAGTACGTTTTTCTATGGGTGATTCAGGGTTAATTTTGTGCATCATGTTCTTTCGACGGCTGCAATAATTCACTGCCAGTTGCAGGAGGAGGGTTGGGGGAGGTTTTCTGCGCAGTTTGAGTTTGCTTAACGGTCTCTTCTGATTTAAGTATGCTACCAAGCAAAAGAGTAACAAATAGCAATACTACTCCAACAGAAATGGCAGCATCAGCAAGATTAAAAATTGCGAAATGAAAATTGAGTTGAGGAATATTAAAGGAGATGAAGTCGACGACGTACCCCCCATGACGTACTCTGTCAATCAAATTGCTTAACGCCCCACCAATTATCAAACCAAAAATCAGCTTATACCACAAACTCCCTGTATTTATGTTGCGTATGTAGAGGTATACAATCACTCCAATGGCAACTGCGATTAAGAGCACCAACACCATGCTGTTCGCGAATAAGCTAAACGCAGCTCCATTGTTTTTAATATAATATAAAGTAAGATAGTCACCAATGAGAGAAATTCTAGGACCAAAGAAAGATGGAGAAAGGTTTGTAACAACCAATGCCTTTGTCCATTGATCAAGAACCAAAACTAAAATCGCGGTCAAAAATGCAAGAGCATCATAAACACGCGCGCGCCTGTGCTTCACTTAAGTATATTCTCCTTTTCTTCGGCGGTAAACACCTGTATTGTACCTGATCTTGCGCCTATTGAAAAGGTTACATGCAGGTATGTTGATTCTAATAGGTTTGTTCCTCATAAGTCTCTTCTCGGCCCAGGTTTTTTTGCTCTATAGCTTGCTCGCATTTTACATCTCGAGATGCCCAGGGAATAGCTTCAAGCCTCTTCTCAGGAATAGGGTTTCCACATGTTACACACAAACCATACCCTCCTTCGTCAAGACGCTTCAAAGCCTGGAGCACTTCAGTCAAAAGGGCTTGCTCATTAACAAGCAGTGACTGTTCCTTCTGTGTCTCTAAAAAGTCTACAGCCACATCCTCAAAATCGTTAGGTCCTTCGCTTGCTTCAATAGGATCGGTTGGAGCAGGATGTGCCTCTGTTAGTCCAGATATATTTGCCCGTAGTTCATCACGTTTAGCTTCAAGCCGACTTTTCATTTTATCAAGATCAATAGTCATATGTTTTCTCCTTTTGATTCTCAATAATTCCCTGAGGATATCACGTATTTTAACTCATTTTTGGGATATTGTCATAGTTTTGAAGCTGATGTAAGTAGAGATGAGAGAAATTGTATGAAACTTGTGATTTGACTATAGAAAATAAGGTCTATAGCATCTTCAGAAGAGCTAGTGATAGCTGATCTGATCGGAGCCGCATAAGATGATCAGCTATCACTCACCTTAAAGAGGGTAAACAGCGTGGATGAGCACTCCTGGTTGTCTCCCTCTGAGTTTAAATACGTTATTGAGTTACACCATATGAGTACCCTGTCATAATATCAATGATCGGCGGACAACTGGATGATAATTCTTTTACAAGGACATCGAGTAGATGTTGTGATGAACATGGGTATTCGGGAGTATAGGGATTTGCTGTAAGAGCCAGAATCCGTAAGGGATTTGTCACACGAATATCCAGACCTCGCTCAGAGAGACGTTGCAAAACGACTGAATGACAGAAAATCCTGGTTGCATCTTCAACAATAAGCTCCCCTCTATAGTCAGGAGAAAACTTTTTAGGAAGTTCAGCCAGTAATGCCCGCGAGAGTTCCTCAGTAAGAGCACCATGTAGAATAAATATAGGTCTGTGTGAGATTTGAATTTGTTTTGCAATCCATACTGCTTTATGCAGTGGTTCGATATCACCATCATAATATGTGATTGTATTATCATCACTTTTGACAGTAAACATAAATAACCGAGACTGCGAGATGTGCTTCCTATAGGCATCCATAAATTGCGTTTGCTGTGTTGAAAGGCGTCTTAGTACATCGGCAGTACGACGAGCTACATGTTCTGGCGTGGCCGCTGCACTGGTTCCTGTACAAACAATGCAGGCATTTGTTATTGCTGGTGCTGCTGCACCCAGACGATTAATCGCGCCATCAACAATACTTAGACGGGCACCTAATTTCTCTAGTTGATTTATTGCAATACGTAGATCATGTAGTAAAGTCGGACCGGCAATAATGACTCTCCCTGGATGCAGGATACGAGCGACTATTACAGGTCCTAGCGAAGTTCTCCCCGCCAGTTGCAGTAGGCGCTCAACTCGAGCGCCATCACTTTCAGCCTGGAGCAAGAGTTCAGCGGTAGTTGCTACAAGCAAACCTGCCTTGGGAACATAACGCGGCTTTGGGAGGCCAGTTAAAGCATCTACTGTTTCGCCATCTAATCCAAGAGAAGTGAGCGCTAATTCATCCGAACGATAGTACTTCTCGCCGACGAGTGTTTCTAATAAGTGATTGGTTGTAGTAGTTTTGCCTACATTCTTTGAGAGACCAATAAGTGAGAGGCTATGTATTTTTGCCTCAGTTACAAGCTGAGCAAGCGATACAGACATATGCTCTTTTACCTGATCAACTAAAACGCCTGGTAAAGATTGATTTCAATACCGGGTAATCTCGCAACAACTGTAATGCAATGGCTCCATTATCTAGCATATAGCCGTTACCAATCTGCATTTCGACCTGGCTTGCTATACCCTCCGCTCCCAGCGCTGCTGTAGTGAAACTTGTTGCCATACTAAAGAAGAGGATACATCCACTTGACTTTGTCAGAAGTATAGTGGCAAATTCAGTATTTGGAACATTGACTACGTTGATCGTTAGATCGGCTAGATATTCTCGACCTGCACAGGCAGCTTGCACTTTTTTAACAAGTTCTAATGCCTGTGTAGCATTGCCTTGCACTAACACATCTGCAACATTTAATGAGGCTACGTCATGCAGGGCTTTTTCGCTATACTCGACAGCGATAATCTCTCCCTGTGAGCTAAGGCGCTGTCGCATCGCACATAATGTAAGAAGACCAGCTGTTCCGCCTGCTCCAAGCACTGTAATGCGTTGTCCAGGTTGAACTAACATAGCGGCACGTGATGGCGCGCCAGCTACATCCAGTGCTGCCACAACAATGTTGTAGGGGAGATCGCTCGGCATTTTTGTTAATGGATTGTTTCGAAACAATATGGCTTTACCTGTGACCTCTACCTCTGAACGATCAAGGTGAATTGCGTTGATATTTTCAATATACAAAGGAAGCCAACTCAGTGATGTAAGACTGATGATGGTATCTCCTATAGTCAGATTGTGCATTTCCCCATATATCTCATCAAGCTCACGAACTGTACCAATGAGAACGCCTCCCGAGCCTGTGACTGGATTATGCATTTTACCTCTCTGATCAACGATATCCATAATGTGTCTCTTCATTCGCACAGGATCACAATCGCAAATATTTGTAATTTGTGTAAAACTAGCCGAATCGATATGCAATGCCTGTACCTCGACAAGAGTCTCAGCGAATTGTGCGACTGGCGTATTGTCAAGCTTCCATGCTGACTGAGGAAGAAAGCCTGCAGGTTCAATCACACGATGAATGCCGAGATGACGCGAAATGTCCAGGTCGCTAGAGGAAGGCACAAAAAGTTCTCCTTGCTCAAAATAATCCTTACTGAGATAGTATGATATATCAGAAGAAAGGTAAAGCTAATAGACGACTCAGTGACAAAGGGCTTTCTCCTTATCAAGGTAAATCAGTAAGCTTCGTTATTCAGCTCTCAAATGTTTTCTAAGTGAGACTTAGAGTACTTCCCACATGTGCTATGCTGGATGATGCGGAGCATTCTTCGTATAATGTGAATACTATGAATTATGAATAAGGACGCTGGTGATGAAAGAAGCACAGTATGATACCTCTATGAAAGAAGCAGAAATACCATCCATATTTAGCGATGATGATCTTTACCTTTTTGGACAAGGGAAAGAGCATCGTATCTATGAGAAGATGGGTGCTCATGTACGCAATGTCAACGGTATAATGGGTACAAACTTTGCGACCTGGGCTCCCAATGCTTTAGCAGTCTCAGTTATTGGAGACTTCAATGATTGGAGACGCAATGTGAATCCAATGCACCTTCGACATGACGAATTAGGAGTATGGGAGTGCTTTGTGCCAGGGGTTGGAATTGGTGCTCTATATAAATTCGCTATTTACTCACGTATAAATAACTACACCGCTGATAAAACAGATCCTTACGGCTTTGCCTGCGAACTGCGCCCTAAAACTGCCAGTATCGTGACCGATATACATCAACACACCTGGCAGGATAGTACATGGATGTCCGAGCGCGGACAGCACCAACAATTGAATTCACCGATCTCAATCTACGAGGTTCACTTAGGCTCTTGGCGGCATATCCCAGAAAGACATATCGAGGGTGCAGTTGAAGAAGACCGTTTTATGACTTATCGTGAGTTAGCCGTTGCTTTAGCAGCATATGTGAAAGACATGGGGTTTACTCACATTGAACTGATGCCAGTTGCCGAGTATCCTTTTGATGGATCCTGGGGATATCAGACCACAGGCTATTATGCCCCAACCAGCCGTTTTGGCACACCTGAAGACTTTCAGTACTTTGTTGATTCTATGCACCAGCAGGGTATTGGTGTATTCCTGGATTGGGTTCCTTCTCACTTCCCGAGAGATAATCACGCTTTGAGATTCTTTGATGGCACCCACCTCTATGAATATAAAGACCCACGTAAGGGAGAACATAAAGAATGGGGAACGCTTGTTTTTGATTACGGCCGTAGCGAGGTTCGCAATTTCTTAATTGCAAATGCCTTATTCTGGTTAAAGGAATATCATATCGATGGATTGCGCGTAGATGCTGTTGCATCTATGCTCTACCTTGACTATTTGCGTCAGCCAGGAGAATGGGTAGCCAACAGTTATGGAGGTAGAGAGCATCTGGAGGCTGTGGAGTTTCTGAGGCAGTTCAACGAAGCAGTGTATTCAGAACAACCCGGGACTTTAACTATTGCCGAAGAATCAACTGCATGGCCTCTTGTCACAAGACCAACATATGTTGGTGGGCTAGGTTTCAGCTTAAAATGGAATATGGGTTGGATGCATGACATGTTGGACTATATGCATATGGATCCAATTCATAGACGATATCATCATAACAACATCACTTTCTCTCTCATGTATGCCTATTCTGAGAACTTTATTTTGCCACTTTCTCATGACGAGGTCGTACATGTTAAGGGATCATTGATTAATAAAATGCCTGGTGATCTTTGGCAACGTTTTGCAAACCTGAGGGCATTCTTTGGATATATGTGGGGTCATCCAGGCAAAAAGCTCCTCTTTATGGGTGGAGAATTTGCTCAGTGGAAAGAGTGGAACTTTAAAGAGAGTTTAGATTGGCATCTACTTGAACCACCGAGTGAGCCGTTACATGCACAATTGCAAAGCTTCTTACGTGACCTGAATCAGCTATATTCGAAGGAACCAGCGTTCAGTGAACAAGATAACGAGCCAGAGGGATTCCTATGGATTGATCCCCATGATTCCGATCAAAGCGTAGTCTCGTTCATGAGGCGTACAAAAAAACAAGAGGACACACTAATTTTTATCTGTAACTTTACTCCTATACCACGTCTTGGTTATAGAGTTGGTGTCCCACATGCAGGAGAATATTTTGAATTAATGAATAGTGATGCTTTTCATTATGGAGGGAGCGGGCTTGAAAATAAACAGCCTATGCCAAGTGGACCAATGTTCTGGCAATCATGCCCTCACTCAATACTCTTAACTTTACCTCCCCTTGCCACTATAATATTAAAACGGAAGCCTCGGAAATTGGAAGAAGAAAGTTATACAAACAATGAATCGTGATAATAACTTCGGCAAAAAAAAGCCTGCTATAGGATCAAATGGCAACAATCGGAAAAATGGTAGTACATCCCGCTATTATCCGCATAAAGAGCGGCGTTCAATAACAGAAGATGAACGTTTACTGTATAGACCAACTCGTCAACTCATCAGCCCTACTGAACCGGTACCTCAGGATCAGGTGAAAGAAGAGGAGCACGCCCTTGATCGTGCCCTTCATTTTGATTTTACGCTCACTGATCCATGGCGTGTGTTCCGTATCATGAGCGAGTTCGTTGAGGGCTTTGATGTGCTTTCGCATATTCCACCATCAGTTGCCATCTTCGGCTCTGCACGTACCAAACCCGACGAACCTACTTATCAAGCTGCTGTTGAGACCGCGCGTCTTCTGGCGAAAGCAGGCTTTGGTATCATCACTGGTGGTGGCCCCGGTATCATGGAAGCAGGCAACAAAGGAGCCCAGGAAGGCGATAATTGTTCCATTGGATGCAACATAGAATTGCCTTCTGAGCAAGGACCAAATCCCTATCTCGATATCTCGCTTGATTTCCGCTACTTCTTTGTGCGCAAGACGATGTTTGTCAAATATGCCGAGGCATTTATCATCTTTCCCGGCGGTTTTGGATCTATGGATGAGCTGTTCGAAGCTTTAACGCTCATTCAAACAAAGAAGGTCAACCATTTCCCCGTCATTCTCTATGACTCAAAATACTGGAAAGGGTTGATTGACTGGATTCGCGATACCATGTTAACAACTGAGAAAATACATCCAGAAGATGCAGAGTTATTGCTCCTTTCAGATGATCCTCAGGAGATTTGTAAGATTGTAATCGATGCGTACGAGGAAGGCTATCACCAGGAAAGGGAGAATCCGGCTCGCCATAGAGAACAGTCAATTCGGTAGTTGTAATTTGCAACTTTTTGTTGTACAAGCTTCTTTTCCCCTACCCGAAAACCTGTGCGTTAGGTGCGCAGGGGTAGAGGAGAAGCACTGCTGGGAGTGGACGGATATCTCGAGAGCAAACAATGAGTATCAATGCTACTCCGTTTTCTTCTCGATCCTTTCTAAATAGCCTTTATCCTGCATCGTTTCGGGGTCCGTTGCCTTCCCAGCCTGCTGAACTTGAGACCTTTCACCCTTTGCTTTTTCTCACAGTCGAGGAACTTTTTTCAACGGAGCATCCGCACTCATGATAAAAGAAAACCTCTTCCTAATTCATCTCGCTCATCAATGATGAATCGATGCTGGCCGATAATGAAAGCTTTGCCACTCACTTCAGGCACGATTGCGTCGTAAGGGCCAACTTTTGCTCTCCCTACTATTTTCCCATGGAAGGTGCTTTCAGAACCCAGGATACTTTCAACGATAATTTCCTGTCCGTCAGTTACTTCTCCCCGGGCATAATGTAGTGCCAGACGAGCCGAAACACCTGTACCTGTTGGAGAGCGATCCACTTCGGCATCAGCGAAAACACAAACATTTCTACTATGGTGAGCTGGATTTTCAGGAGCATCAATCAAAATAGTGCCATACACAAAACTCAAATCTGATTCTATAGGATGCTCGATTGATATGGTAGCATTCACTGCTGATTTAATAGCTTCAGCAGCTTCCACCAATTGTTCTACGTTCTCAGGCCTGACTTTCAAACCAACCTTTTCGGATGATAGGAAGGCATAAAATACACCACCAAAAGCAACATCGACAAATTGAGTTCCATATTTTGGCAACTTAAGCTCAACATCTCGTGCATATAAAAATGAGGGAACGTTGAGAAATGATACTCGCTCGACATGACCACTTCCGTCGAGATATGCAGTAGCTCGTACTAAACCTGCCGGAGTATCTAGATTTATAGGCGTAAGTTGTCCCTTCGCTGGAAAGGCACCCGTCTCGAGAAGCGCAGTCACCAGGGCAATAATTCCATGGCCACACATGGTGCTATAACCCTCGTTATGCATGAACAATACACCTAAATCAGCTTCAGTACTAACAGGTTCGGTAATCACACACCCGTACATATTGTTATGTCCTCTAGGTTCCCACATAAGTGCATGACGAATGTAATCAAGATGCTCCAGCATATAGCGTCGTCGTTCGAGAATAGTTGCTCCCTTTACTTCAGGCAATCCACCTGTGATAATTCGTAGTGGCTCGCCCGCGGCGTGAGCATCCAAGGTGGTGATTATTGTGGCATCCTTAAACGGGCTAGACTTATTCCATGCCAGTTCCATATTCTAACTCCTTTTGGGTGAATTTAAACGCACTCGGCATGAGAGCAGTAGCCTCGTCAAACACTCGTACTGCCTGCTCTGCTACTTCAAGGTGGTCTGGATGCATCGTAGTTCGCAGTAATGCAACCGTTACCCGATACAAATGTAATGTAGCAATTCCTCGTGTTTCGACTGGCACTAAATCAACTCCTGCAGCCAGTCGGTGGAAACGAGTCCATGTAGAGTCAAGTCCCACAGTTTCCTGTACCTGCCGAAAGTATGTACTATCATTCTTCACCAGGATTCCGCGTTGGACTGCCACAACCTCTGTCAGACTAAAAAGTAGCTTCGAGGTCGCATATGAAAGTGCAAGATCGTCGCGCTTGAAAATCTCGCTAAGTATCTTATGTACCTGTTCAGCATAAATCATCATCCCGAAGCTGGTATAGTTGTCGGCAGCCTTTTGCAATGGCTTCCAGTTAAATGTCTCGATCTCTCGCATAAGCCTGCTAACTGACCCGTCCTTGTCGAGAAGCACTCTACGGAAATCAGATACAATGAAGATTGCTCTTTCTGGTCTCGCAAGCTCACTACGAGTGCCAGAAACTGTTCTTGATCCAATACTCACCAGGCGACCATCACGATAGATGAACCGCTTCGGTAGCGGCTTTACCGAGTCCGGAACAAAACAAGCTAAGTCTACATCACTAAACGGGGTTGCTTCGTTGCGTGCATAACTACCTCCAAAAATGATTCCCACGATTTCATCATTGTCGAGTTCGGCTACGAGTGTGTTGAGAAATTCCTCTGATAAAGGCTTGACAGTCCTCATTGGGGACTTATCAGGTAGTGTATGGTGGTCCATGTGCATCTCTCTATTGTTGTAGCATACTATGACTATAAGAAAAACACTCTAGACGAGAGTATAAGTAATATTCGGCCTGGGTTTTTTATGGATATGACACCTCCGATGAGGCTACAAAATGCCGATTGGTTTAGCAATATTTGCAGTAGGAGTGGGAGAAGAAGGTACGACCAGGTTAAACGTTGCATTAATACCCTGTGCGTCAGTACTAACGCTAATCAAACAAAACTCAATATTACCTGGTAAATTATTTTGAGGAATCAATTGTGCCAATTTTTGATTTATCCTATCTTCGAATAAGGATACAAGACCAGTTACAGATATATCTGAGAAATTGGCCTGGATGATATGCATTTGTACCTGGCAATTATCCACCAACAACTGGGTGTCAAGCGTAAAAGGGTGTGTCACTGGAACACCTAATACAGATATCTGGTAATCGCCAGTAATGTTCATCTGAGTTCCATTTGTAAATTGAATTTGTACATTGCTAACACTACCGTTAGCTGGCAAATCTATGGCTTGAACACTATTTTGTAGCAATAGGGTAATAGCGGATTGGTCAGCATGTACAGTGACATTGCCAGACGTAACAGGTGTGAGAGTATTCGTAATAGGGGATCTAGTGCCGCCAATGGACAGTTGAAATAACAGCATTCCCACTGCTCCCAATATGATACCAATCAATAGAAAGACCGCATATAATACAATACGACTCACATTCCGTTGACGAGTTGGGGACGAAGCACTGCCTGTAACGAGTTGAGCTTCAACAGGTGAATTAAAGATTTGAGCGGGTGAACTTTCATTTTCCTTGTCTGGGAATGCAGTTGCGCCTGCCAGGTCTTCGTCTTCTACTGTTCTGTTGGCATCAAGCGAAGGTTCGTCCGCAATTACACTTCGTTCGTCCTGTGTGCTTTCATTATCCATACCAAGCTCATTTCCCCGTAAAAATTGCGTCCTGTATGATGTAGAGTATATCATATCTGACATCGCATCAGAGCAAGAATTCAGCAGTTTTGTACAAGTTGTATCCGAAGTGAGAGTTGTTCTTACAAAAGCGGAAAATGAGATTCCTCACCCGAATCTCATTTTCCGCTGGTCATTAGAAGACGACTTAATTAGCTATTAAGCGAAAGAGTAAGTGCAGGTGGTTGTATCTGATGTTCGGCTGAAATAGGTATAATTGCTGTTCCAACTGCAAAGAATTCTATAACATGCGATCCCCAACCTCGGCTGTCCTCAACTATGTTTACACCGACAACGCCTTGCGCACCTAGACTAGCTGCCTCCGCTTGCATTCGCTCCATCGCTAGTTCGCGTGCATCGTAAATAGCCTGTGTAAAGTTAGCATACTCGACATTCTGACCGATTTGCCTCATCATTTGACCAAAACTCTGATGAGCCACATGATAGACACAGTTACCCATTACCATACCCACGGGACGATATCCTGCCTTTAGCAATGTCCAGAAATCCTGACCAGAAAGGTCCGATGTAAATGGTTTACCAAGAGCATTGCGATACGGTTGGCCACTGCGTGAGCGGATCGCAGTGCCGATAGCCATAAACTCAGCCATTGACTCACCCCATTCGTATGATGTGATCAGCAGTCGTACACCAACAATGCCATCTGCGCCTAGTGCACTGGCCTCCTCTTCCATACGTGTCATAGCCAGTCCACGGGCATGATACATCGCCTGAGTCAGAACATTCACTTCCATGTTCTGCCTCCAATTCGAAAACTGAAACCCGATATGATAAATAGAACTTCCTACTACCAGTCCAACAGGGTCAAAACCAGCTTCGCGCACTAATAAAAATTCGTTCACACTTAAATCGCTGGTGAAAAGCCCACGACGAGTCGCATCACCGCGCATTATAGTGAGTCGTTCGCGCGCATGTACTGGTAAATCACTGCCTTGCTGCGGAGGCATCTGGTTCGACATAAAAATACTCCTTCTTCTAAAAAATTCTCTGATGTATATATCCTAGTTAGCAAAGGAAATTACGCATGAGGTCAGCGTGAATTGTTCACTCAAGCAGAAATCGCTCCAGAGCAGCACGAGATTGGGCACTATGACTTGCAAGCTGAGCTAAAGCTCCCGAAAGCTCATCAATCCATTGATCTACAGTAGTTTGCTCGGTTTTAAGTACGATGCCCCGTACCATATGCTCACGTACCGCTATGAGAAATCCCTGCTTCTCTCTACCAATCCGATATCGATTCTCACCTAAAGTTACTACTATCTCCTTCACAGATCGCTCACGCGAAAATACCCCCCCTTTTCTGATTACTTTAGTATGATCAGGCAATGATCCCTCCAACTTGATGGCAAGGGCATCCAGAAATGTCTTTAAATCGTTCTTGTCAGCACGTAAAGACGCAGCAAAAAGCTCCGTCTGCATTGGCTGGCTAATTTCATCACTCATACTCTTCTTCCTTCCAAAAAGTAAAAGTAATCATTACTTACCGAGAACAGGATGCCAAGATCTGCTATAACTCGTGCGCTCTATGATAGCACAGCTATCAACTAACCTACTAGATCTTCCACCAATTCTTATGCCACTTCCTTGCCGCTTTTAGTGCATCCAGCGTCTCCTTAGTAAAAATGGTCTCGCACCGTTCAAACTCAGCAGTACCGGCATTTAAATCAATAATGCCTGAATCTAGACCCAATAACGGCTCAACCGCAGCAACAGTGCAGTAAGGCACATAGGCTGCGCTATATCCTCCTTCTTGTAGCATAACTAGTCTGCCCTCACATACCTCCTCCGCAAGTCCAAGTACCAGTTCGGACATTTTGCGGAAACCAGATTGAGTAACCATCATCTGGGCGAGAGGATCGAGCCAGTTTGCATCCTGACCAGCCGAGATTATCACCAATTGTGGACGATATCGAAATCCGATAGGAACAACGAGTTGTTCAAATGCCGCGCGATAGCCCCTATCTCCAGTGCCGGCGGGAAGTGGAATATTGACAGTGAAGCCTGTACCCATGCCAGTTCCTATCTGTTCTAATTCTCCAGAAAGTTTGGGGTACCAGTTTTGCTGGTGTAACGAGACAAATAACACGCCAGGATCAGCGTAGAAAGCGTCCTGGGTTCCATTACCATGATGTACATCCCAGTCCACAATCATGATACGTTCGAGACCATAGACATTACGTGCATAGTGAGCAGCTATTACCGCATTGTTAAAGATACAGAACCCCATCGCGCGATTGCTTAGAGCATGATGGCCAGGTGGACGTAAGAGCGCATATGCATTCTTGACCTTACCGCTCATTACAGCTCGCACTGCGTTTATTGCTCCACCTGCTGCAAATATAGCCGCATCAAAAGATCCTTGACTAAGAGGTGTATCACTTTCTATCTCTCCCCAATCACCTTTGCTGGGACCACCCTCGACATGTTTACGCACTCCAACAATAAATTCGCGCGTGTGATATACAGCGAGTTCTTCTTCGTCCGGAGCTCGAGCAGCAATGTGTTCCATGTGCGATGTTAAACCCGAACCATCGAAAAACTGCTTAATGCGCTGAATAATAAAGACTGACGAAGGATGTGGTTCTGGCCCTAACTGAAACGTGCCATTGCGCATAACAACAGTTGTTTGTACACCTGTATCATGGCCCAGGTAACGTTCATCGAAGATAAGGCCTGAGCGTTTTGTTAGCATAATCAGCATCCTTTCCGGATTAGGATTTGGGGCATTACTACTAAAGAGTTTATTTTTTAATTATATAAAAAGAGTCAGTCCATTATTGCATGCAAAGGCTTAAGATGGTACTATAAGCCAACCATGGATCAAAACACCAACAAAAAATCAATAGATGAAATCGACCAGAAGATTATAGATGCATTACAAATAGATGGACGTCGTCCTTTTACCAAATTGGCAGCAGAACTTGGTATTTCAGAAGCGAGTGTTCGTCAACGCGTTACAAACCTCACCAATACGCGAGTAATGCAGATAGTGGCAATTACAAACCCGGTTAAACTAGGCTTTTCACACGCCAGTATGATTGGCATACGTGTTTCAGGTGATCGTCTTTTTGAAGTTGCAAACGAGATTTCTGCTTTCGAAGAAGTCATATATCTCATAATCTGTGCAGGTAGCTTTGATCTGTTAGCCGAAATCGTGTGTCGAGATAATGATCACCTCCTAAATTTTTTGACTGAAAAACTTTATAAAGTGCAGGGCGTGCAGCAAACAGAAACATTTATGTACCTTCGTGTCTGTAAACAAAATAACTGGGCTTTCCTCTCTCAAGCTCGGGTGTCCCCGGCAACCTCACAATTGCAGCCCCCTTCAAAGACCGATTAGATATGCTCCTAATGTATGACAGATTGATAACATCTGGTGTATAATGCCTGCGAGGGCATAAAACATAGCCAATTGTGATGCATTTCATTTTCTAAGTCGCCCCGTTGCCCGTATACTGTTCATGAGTATAAAAAGGAGATACCTTTTATGGTAATGGAAACGCTTCCTCAAGGTACAGTACTGAATGGGCATTACCGTATTGAGCGTGTTCTGGGCACTGGAGGCTTTGGTCATGTGTATTTAGCTATAGACTTGAGGACTAATCAGCAGTATGCGATTAAAGAATATCTAGTTTCAGGCGCAAGTGGAAAAGCTCAACTTGAGCATGAAGCACGCGTAATCAGTCAGTTGCACCATCCTAATTTGCCAGCTTTTCAGGATGCTTTTGACGAGCGCGGTCGCTACTATATTGTCCTTGGGTATATCGAAGGAAGCGATTTAACTGATCTCATACGTGTTGTACGACAGCGTAATGAAGTAATACCGCTGGCTCGTATTTTGAACTGGATTATTTCAATTTGTGATGCAGTTACATTCTTACATAACCAGATCCCGCCTATTATACATCGTGATATTAAACCAGACAACATTCGTATCACATCTGATGGAATGGCAATCTTAGTAGATCTCGGTAATGCAAAAGCGACAGCAGACGGAGCACGTACTCTTTTTTTCATCCGTCATCAAGGCACACCTGGTTATGCTCCCTTAGAGCAATATCCAGGGGGCAGTGGCACTGACTCACGTTCAGATGTCTATGCCCTTGGTGGAACGCTATATTTTGCGCTCACTACTCACGAGCCACCAAATGTATCAACCCGTAATCAATCGATGCAACAGAATCTTCCTGACTTGCCCTCTTTGCAGGAACAACTTGCACACAATCCGCCAGAATCGAGCCTGGCATCTGGTGTTGCACGGCAATTTCGACTCGGCGTTACAAAGCCAGCAAAACCAGTGCCGCGCCACTTAAGGCATCTCGCCCAGTTGGGTACTCTCCCACCGGAACTCCTCGAGCGTCTCAACATGATTATCAAAAAAGCCATGGCAATGAAGCCTAAAGAACGATACCAATCCGTTTCTGAAATGAGCTATGAACTCAAGCAGGTGTCGCTTTCGTTGCCATTATCTACACAAGTATCCTCAACGAATGCAACTCGGACGGTAGACCCCCATAGCACTCAACCTGATTTACCACAGCTTTTTGAGAGTATGCAAAGCGCTCAGGCTAATAAAGATAGGACTTCACAAGATTCATCTCCTTCGGTACCTTCACAACAACCACAGCCTTCGGTAACATCGGTCTCACTCACTCGCTGTCCACAATGCAATGCTGAAATACGTAGCCAGGCAACGTTTTGTCCACAGTGTGGTTTTTCACTCACAAACAAAGCTCAGAATAATCTGTCTGCAGCATCATCTTCACAAACGCCTGCGTCCATTATACAAAACCCAACCAAGCCATCACATGAAAATAGGAGAGTGCTGCCTGGGTCCTCGGATGAAACCAGAATCACTGCAATGCCAAAGATACCTGAATCCTATTTTCATTCAACAGGCGACTCACAACAGGGGTCTTCTGTTTCTCCAGTTACCTTGCCTTCAAACCCTGAGCAAAATATGATGCAAACACAATTAAAACCTTCAGCACAAAACACAGTATTTTCACCTGCTCCTTCACAGGTACCCCCTAAATCATTCATAAAGACTTCAGTTCCTACACTTGCACAAGTTACACCGAGCGTGCAAGCGCCAACCGCTGTACCAACAACGAAACCTGCGAATAACGTTGCTTCAACAGAAACGCAAAAGATACTTCTTTACATGGCAATCGTCTTCATTATAGTTTTGCTGATCGTTATGTTCATAGTTCTGAAAAGCTCCGTTCAGCATTCTTCAAATAACACGAGCCATCAGCACTATGCAACTGGGTCACAGGTATGTAATTATGAGCAAAACATCTCTCTCTGCACTACTTCCACCACTCCACATCCTCATACTGGGCTATGGACACGTCGCACAGGCGTTCCTTCAACTATTAGCGTCTCGGAGCGAGTGGTTAGGCCGCGAATTGGGCATGCGCCCGGTGATCTCTGGGATTGGTTCGCGTAGCCGTAGCCTCTACATTTATGACAATGGGATTAATGCCGATTTGCTCGCTCATGAACAAGATCCATTTAGCTGGCTTAGTAGTGCAGGAACCCAGATGGAAAATTTTGAGACATTTATTCAAGCTGGGAAAAAAGTGGGTGCTTCGTTATTCGTTGAGCTTACCTCACTCAATCCTCAAGATGGTCAACCCGCACTTACTTATATTCGTAAAGCCTTCGAATCAGGTATGGATGTAATTACGGCAAACAAAGGGCCCGTTGCTTACGCACAAAAAGAACTTCAATCACTGGCTCGGCGCCATAAAGTGCAGTTTCGATTTGAATCCGCTGTCATGGATGGACTCCCCTTGATAAATATGGCAGAATTTACTCTCCCTGCTGTTGGAATACAATCCTTTAAAGCAATATTAAACTCAACCAGTACGCTGGTTTTACATATGATTGAGCAGGGATATACAATTGACGAAGCAATCGTCAAAGCGCAAGAAATCGGCGTAGCCGAAACTGATCCCTGGTATGATCTGGATGGCTGGGACTCCGTGATGAAAACAACAATTTTGGCTAACACACTTCTTGAGGGTAACCTTTCTCCTAAAATGGTCGAACGTGAGGGCATTAGCGGTCTCACCATGGATGAAATTTGTGCGGCAGCACTGGCAGGTTCACCTTACCGCCTGGTGAGTCAAGCGCATCGTAAAAACGGTATACTCTTTGCTGAAGTCCGGCCCTGCCGTATCAGTTCAGATGACACATTGCGTATAGATAAAGGCACGACAGGGGTAATCTCCCTCGAAACAGAAGCCATGGGTACAATCACTTTGGTCGAACACGAACCAGCAGTATTGCAAACAGCATATGGAGTACTGAGTGACCTTATTACGATTCAACGACAGCGTAGCTTGTAACGGGTGGAAATCTATGCATCAATATATAACGGGTAAACTAACTTCATCCCATTAACGAGGAGACAATTATGGACTCTGAAGTTGACGTGATAGGTGTTGGAGGAGCAGGAGGTTTTCTGGCATCCTCGCTCTACCAGGGTGGTCTACGTCCCCGCATCATCTCTCGCGGTGCAGCACTGCAGCAGCTACGCGAGATTGGTCTGACAATCATCTTAGACAACAAACGATTTATCTACTTTCCGATTAGCTGTTTAGCGCTCGATGATGTACAGCAGTTCGCTCCCATTGTGCTACTTACCACCAAATCTTACGACATCCCCTCATTAATGGAAGAGCTGATCCCACGTATTACAGCAGAAACATGTATTATTACCGTGCAAAATGGATTTGCCGCATACGATACTGTTTGCAGTGCAATAGGACCTGAACGAGCCGTTATGGGTGTACTTTATGTAGGGGCACACATTGTGTCACCAGCTGTAATAGATGTAAAACCAGGTGTTACGCAATTATTTCTTCCTGTCGCACATACAAAAGCGCTGAATCATCTGATAGATGCATTAGAAAGTGCCAGTGTTGAAGCTGCTCTGGTAGAGGATATTGAGCGTCGTATGTGGATGAAGCAACTCTTCCTTGTGCCCTTTGCTATCATAAATGCTGAGATGCGTAAACCTATTGGTATCATTCGTGAAGATGAAGCAGCTCGAAAACGATGGAGTGCAATAGCACTTGAGATTGCTCAAATAGCCCTTGCATGTGGTGTCACAATGCCCACTGATCCGGCTGTCGCAAGCCTGGCCGTTGCAGAACGTTTTGATCCGCAGGCTGACTCCTCTTTCGCACGCGACGTATGGGCGAATAGACCCCACGAAGCCGAGGCACTCATCGGCCCTCTTTTGAGTCGAGCTCGTAAGCATCAGGTACTCTGCCCAATGTTGCAGCAGGTTTTCGATTACTATATGAAGTAAATTTTCTTCTTTTCGCATTAAAGCTCAACAGGCAAATCCTGGCGTTCGCCCCATTCATTCCATGAACCATCATAGTTCGTCAACGATGGATAGCCAAGCATCGCAAGGGTGAAGAGAACTGAAGTTGCAGCAACCCCTCCATTGCAATAAGCGACTATTCGTTGTTCAGGCAAAACATGTGCTTTGGCGAAAACTTGCTTCAGTTCTTCGTTACTACGGAAAGTACCTGTTGTTGGATCCATGAGCTCTTCGCGGGGAATATTTATTGAGCCTGGAATATGCCCTGGACGACCAGGTTTACGCACAACCTGACCTGAATACTGCCCTCGATCACGGGCATCGATGAGCGCTACATCTGGTTGACCCAATAAATTCAAAACATCAACGGCAGTTGCGCGCAGTTCTGGTTGAAGAACAGGTGTAAATGTGGCATAAGGGTAGGTTGGAATAGTAGTATTCAACGGCAAGTTTTCACGCTGCCACTTGGGAAATCCACCGTTTAGTACCACAACCTTGTTGTGTCCATAATACTTGAGTGCCCACCACAATCGAGTTGCAAATTGCGAGGCAGGGTGGGCGTCATAAGCTACTACAAGATGTTGATCACCAATACCAATGCGACCCATTACCTGGGCAAATTGCTCAGAGAGTGCTATCTGTGCCTTGATTATATCATCAAGATCAACAATATCTCTTGTCCAATCGATGTACACGGCACCGGGAATATGCGACTGCTCATATTCGTCACGTGCACCTACATAGTGTGCTTCCTGAATTCCATCTTTTTCCACTGTTCGTACATAGCCACGCATATCTACAATGCGCAAATCTGGATCTTGTAGATGTTTGGCAAGCCAGGACGTTTCAACTAAGAATCTGCTATGCTCCATTACTATCCCTCTAATTTACTAGGAAAACAATCCCGCTGCCTCAGGATTATCTGTACTCACAAAGTGAGCTGGCGCACCAAAAACTGTAAGAGGTCTCACGTCGGTAATGGTCATGGATGGATTAGGCGTCTGAGTGGTGATATAGCGTTGCACAGTTAATCCAAGAGGACGTGATGCAATCATTGCTCCCATTGTTGCCAATATTACATTATTAAGGCTACCATAAGGCCGACGCATTCTGGCAACCGTCATGGCCGAAAGTCCTGTCAACATTGCAGTCACAGCAAGATTTGTTCCACATCGTTCGTGGATCGCCAATTCGGGTGAAGTTGTTCGAAGTAAAGTCAGCGCTTCCTGTGCTGCTGGTAATATTGATTCTGTCGGCACATCACCAAACACGAAAAATCCCGCGGCAAATGAAATGCCTGCAAAACGCACATCAGGATACTTCCTGCTCAACAATACTATAGTTGCATGCTCAAGCGCATGATTTTGTTTGACTGCCGCTCCCAATAAAAATTGCTGTGCTACTTGCACAATTGGATTTATAGAACTCATCCGTGTATTCCTTACTAGTAAACAATGGTAAACACTACTATTTCGTCACCAAAATTGATTATGTCTCCATCATTCAAAGGTACAGCCTGATTTGGCTGCAGCCGCATATTATTTACTAAAGTGCCATTTGCGCTCTGCATATCCGCCAGATACCAGCGTCCTCCCTCGAACCACAGCCGTGCATGGCGCCTGGAAACAGTTCGACCGGAGATAATGAGATCGTTGCCGTTTGTACGACCGATCGTTGTGACAACCTGGTGAAAGAGGTACGATCGACCGGCCATTTGCCCATTCTGTAGGCTAAGCCGGGCTAGCAATGGCCTACCATTGGGTGCGCGATAACGGTCCGCACTGGCCCACCTATCAGATAATTCATATCCACAAGATGTACAAAACAAGCGATCACTTTGATTAGCTGCGCCACAACGAAAACAGGGAACAGTCACCAATTGTTGTCTAAGATTAGACACAGTTGGCTGAGAGACCGGAGCAAGTGGTTGAGAAAACTGACCCAAACCTCCATTTGCATGAGATAATGGTGATGAAAATGCTCCTGGGACTTCTACTGCTTGTCCAGGAGATTCTACTGGCTTTAATCCTGTACGCCAACGGGGTAAGGTAAGTTGTGCAGCAGTAAGCGCTCTCGTCAGTGCTTCAATTAACTCATCCGTCGTTTGATAACGATCAGCAGGGGCTTTCGCAGTCATTTTGAGGAGCACTTGCTCGACAGGTTGAGGAACTCCTTTCACACGCAGATTTTCAACAGGAATGGGGTCATTCAAATGTTTGACCGTAATAGAGAGCGGACTATCTGCGGTAAACGGAACACGACCGGTTAAAGCATGATACAGAACTATACCCAATGAGTAAATATCGCTTCGACGGTCAACAGGTTGCCCCGTCCCTTGTTCTGGTGACATATACTGGGGTGTGCCGATACCAGTACCAACTCGTGTAAGATTCACAGTACCCTCAAGGATTTTTGCAATACCAAAGTCAGATAAGAGTAAATGTCCATCTTTGCGCAGCAACATATTCGCAGGCTTCACATCACGATGGATAATGCCATGACTGTGCGCGCAATCCAATCCCTCAGCAGCCTGGATCACAAAATCGACTGCTTCAGGAACGGTTAGAGCACGCTCTTTCAAACGATCTTTGAGGGTTCCGCTTTCGACATATTCCATCACAATGAAGGTAATGTTATCTTGTTCTCCGAAGTCATGAATTTGGACGATATTTGGATGAGCCAGTTTCGCAACAGAACGTGCTTCTTGAGTAAACCGTTTGACAAAAATTGGATCTCGTGCATGATAAGCAGGCAAAACCTTGATAGCAACATAGCGATCGAGTGTAGGCTGGTAGGCTTTAAAAACAGAAGCCATCCCACCCGCTCCAATATGTAAGACAATTCTAAATTGGCCAAGTGATTTGCCAATCAGAGAATTTAAATCGTCGTTGTTTCCCAATCCCATTACTAGCTCTCTTACAGAAATACTCCGGGGTGCTAAGTCACACTAGATTATACAGGTTGATCCAGTCAATGTCGAGAGAAAGGCAGTCCGATTTTTTATCCCTCCAATAATAACGTCTCTGGATCTTCTAAAAACTCCTTCACCTTTACGAGAAACTGTACAGCTTCTCGACCATCTACGATGCGATGATCGTATGAGAGCGCCACGTACATCATTGAACGAATGACTATCTGACCATTCACGACAACCGCACGTTGCTCGATCTTGTGCATCCCTAAAATGCCAACCTGAGGAGCATTCAAAATAGGTGTGGAGAGCAGCGAGCCAAATACCCCACCATTAGTGATAGTGAAGGTACCACCTTGTAACTCGGCAAGAGTAAGTTTATTTTCGCGTGCCCTCTTTGCCAGATCCGCAATCTCGCCCTCGATTTCAGCAAAACTCTTACGATCAGCATCACGTAACACAGGAACAACCAGACCTTCTTCAGCTCCAACAGCGATCCCTATATCGTAGTAATATTTCAAGATCATTTCATTACCTTGAATCTCAGCATTCAAGCGTGGAAAGGCTTTCAGTGCGCCTACCACAGCTTTGGTGAAAAAGGACATAAAGCCAAGTGAAACGCCATGTCGCTCTTTGAACGATTCTTTACGTCGAGCGCGAACCTCCATTACCGCGCTCAAATCGATTTCGTTAAAGGTCGTGAGCATTGCTGCTGCATGCTGAGCTTCGACCAATCGCTGAGCAATGGTCTGTCGTCGTCGCGAAAGTTGCACACGCTCTTCGCGTCCCCATGGCGTAGGCTGAATCTGTGCTTGAGGGATTGTTGGACCAGGAGGGCCTTCTTTCCCGGTAGTCTCCACAGAGGTAGCAGTGGTAGTATTATCAGTTTCCTTTGACTGTGGTGTGACCATTGACAAACCAGGAGTTTGCTGTTGCGATGTTTTCTCTAAATAACTGATTACATCATCCTTTGTCACACGACCATGTGGGCTGTGACTCGTGACCTGTGATAGATCAATGTTATGGTCATCGGCTATGCGTCGAGCTAAAGGCGAGACTGATTTCTGTCCATCAAACATCTGAGATACAGGTTGCTGTTGCCCATTAGTTGATTGCCGTTCGGGCGTTTTTTCCGATGAAGCAGCTTCTTGACGGACACCTGGAGTGACTTCATCGCTTTTACCGACCATGCCCAGCACCTCGCCTACGGTAACCACATCTCCTGCCTGCTTGAGAATCTTTTGCAGCACTCCACTCTGCTCAGCACTAACCTCGACATTGACCTTATCTGTTTCCAACTCCACGAGTGCTTCTCCCTGTTTTACTTCATCGCCCTCACTTTTGAGCCATGTTGCAATTACTGCATCGACAATTGATTCCCCTAATGACGGGACACGTATTTCAACCGCCATATTCGCCTCCATATTGCTTTACTGTTGTGCGTAACGCTCCTTCGATGATCCGTTCTTGCTCGAATTGAAAGAGATCCGAAAAGCCTGTCGCGGGGCTTGGACTCGCAGGGCGAGAAATTACATTCAACTCAATATCTGGGTCAAACAATGTAGCAAGTTGGGAGGACATATAACTCCATGCTCCCATATTGAGTGGTTCTTCTTGTACCCAAACAATTTCATGTGCGTCAGGATAGTTCGTAATCACCTTTTTCAACGCTTCTGCTGGGAAAGGATAAAGCATCTCTACACGCACAATTGCCACATCTTGTGCCTGCGCGCGGAGCTTGTGCGCAAGCATATCGATAGCTATCTTTCCTGTACAGAGCACGAGTCGCCGTATAGCTCCAGCACGGGTTAGAGCCGATCGATCATCAATGACAGATTGGAAGGTTTCCTGGACCAAATCCTGTAAACTAGCCGCTGCTAGTGGATGGCGAAGCAGACTTTTAGGCGTCATAATTACAAGCGGTCTTGGATACTTTAACAAGTTAAAAGCTTGCAATCGTAACAAATGGAAGTATTGAGCTGAAGTAGAGCAATTCGCTACCCGCCAGTTGTCCAGTGCTGACAGTTCAAGGTATCGCTCAAGCCGCGCACTTGAATGATCTGGGCCTTGTCCCTCGTAACCATGAGGAAGTAATAAAACAAGTGATGATTGCTGTTTCCACTTTGAGCGACCCGAAGCAATAAACTGATCTATAATTGACTGTGCCACATTTGCAAAGTCACCAAATTGCGCCTCCCACAAAACAAGTGAGTTTGGCGCATGCACACTATAGCCATATTCAAAACCAAGCACAGAGCTTTCACTTAGTGGACTATTGTAGATTGAAAATGATGCTTTCGACTGGGAAAGTTGTTGTAATGGGATATAAATTTCTCCGCTGTGCTGGTCATGTAGTACTGCATGACGGTGGCTGAATGTGCCTCGTTCAGCATCCTGGCCAGTCATTCGAATTGAAATGCCATCTGCAAGTATCGATGCAAATGCAAGAGCCTCTGACTGCCCCCAATCGATACCTCCATCAGATCCTATAGTCGTTGCTCTACGCTGTAATAATCGTGCCAATTTAGGATTGAGGGAAAATCCCTCTGGCAAGGAGAGCAGTTCAGCATTGAAATCGATTAATGTTTGAGCAGGAATAGCCGGGAGCTGTTCTGGTTCATCATAATATCCATCTAGTCCGTTCGAGTCCTCTTGCTCAAAGGGTTGATAACTGTTATCCGCCTCGCGTTTAGCTTCTTCCAGAATCTTAAATGCCTGTTGCTGCATCGCTTCGTCTTCTTCTTGAGAAAGAACGCCCTGCTCTTGCAAGGAACGCGCATAATGTTCCCGGACAGTTGGATGAGTACGAATGATCTCATACATCTGCGGTTGAGTGAAGGCGGGTTCATCTCCTTCATTATGGCCCCAGCGACGATAGCCAACCAGGTCAATGAGTATGTCCTTATGAAACCTATTGCGGTAGGCATGAGCTATGCGTACAGACATCAGAGCGGCCTCGGGATCATCTGCATTCACATGTATTATCGGTACTTCAAAGCCTTTCGCCAGGTCACTAGCAAAGTATGTTGAGCGATAATCCTGTGGCTCAGTTGTAAAGCCGAGTTGATTATTCACGATAAGATGAATGGTACCCCCTACCCTGTAACCTTGCAAATTCCACAAGTTCAAGGTCTCTGCGACTATCCCTTCACCAGGGAAAGCTGCATCTCCATGTATCAGAATTGGCAAGGTACGATCTACATTCTGCCTGGGACTTCCTCTATGATCGTTCGTTTCCTGTGAGGAACGCGTCATACCACCAACAACGGGATTAACAAACTCCAGGTGACTTGGATTGGGAGAAAGAGTGATCTTGAGATCTACAGTAGCTCCTTCTTCAAGGATAGTTTCAGCGCCCAGGTGATACTTCACATCACCAGTATATCCAAAGCCAAAACTGTCGGTGAGAGGAACGCCCTCCTCATGTTTCATATGTCCAAATTCGCTGAGTATAGCAGCATAAGGTTTTTCAAGCACATGCGCGAGTACATTCAGCCGACCACGATGGGCCATACCTATTATTACTTCACTGGTACCGCAGTCGATTGCAGCCTTGATAATCTCATCCAGCATAGGCACCAGCACATCTGTCCCTTCAAGTGAGAAGCGCTTCTGGCCTGGATACGTCTGGTGCAAATAACGTTCGAATACCTCTACCTGTGTCAGGCGCCGTAATAAATTGCGTCGGAAGGGGGGATCCGACGATGTACGATAGAGCTGCAAACCTGCCGCGTCACGTAACCACCCACGCTCAATTGGGCTTTTCACCTGGTCGAACTCATAACTTATCGTACCTGAATAGATAGCACGCAAATTATTCATAGCTTCGATCGCATTTCGAGTGCCTTCGGCTGAATGCCCACCAACAACAGATGGTGAAAGATGTGCCAGGTCATCATCGTTAATGTTGTATGTTTCAGTCAGCAGTGCTGGATCGCCCAGAGGCTCACTGCCTAATGGATCAAGATGGGCGCCAAGGTGCCCGCGCGAACGTATAGCATGCGCGAGTGCGGAAGCGGCAACTATTTTAGAAACTTCAATTGGTGCAATTCCTGTAGTAGCTACTTGCTCCGCAGTCAATTGATCTTCAGGTGACCATGTATCAAAAATAGCACGAGAGGCGGCATCAACAGATGCAGGATTTTGACGATAGCGTTCATATAATTCAAGTACATAGCCAGCATTCGGTCCATAGAATGCTTTGAGGTCATACATATATATTCCTTAACATGAAATGAAAAGCAGTTTAAGCATATAACTGTTTGTATTTTATCATTTACACGATACTTGGTGTAGACTAAATTGGCTTTCTGTGGTATTATTGCGATGCAAAAGCCATGAAAGAGCGAGTAAGTCACGCATGGGTAAATAGACCCTCTCGTCATAGAGAGTTCGGGTTTGGTGTAACCGGATACGAGGCGCGCACTGAAAATCACTCTTGAGCTGCCTACCGAAAATGTTTCACGCCTAGTAGGTCAGGACGGAATCTTCCCGTTACCACGAAGAAGCATAAAATGAGTGAGCATGTGTAGTGAGACTTCACACAGCTAACCAGGGTGGTACCACGGGAGTTCCTCTCGTCCCTATAACGGACGAGAGGTTTTTTATTGAAAAATAACATTTAGTATGAAGTAAGGGGCAAGCAAAAACGATGAAGACAAAGCTGCTCTACCACGAAAACAGTTATACGTTTGAATGCACTGCAAAAGTTATCGCGGTCGAGGGTGACGAGATAGCACTTGATGCTACGATATTCTTCCCTGGTGGTGGCGGTCAAATGCCTGACCGGGGTACAATCTCGTGGAATAATTATAACAATGAAGGTGCCGTTATTGCACTTAATAAACGGGACGATGTTGTCTGGCATACATTGGATTGCCTGCCCCCTTCAGTTGGAACAGAAGTAGTCACTACCATTGACTGGGACTTTCGTTACCGCATGATGCGTACTCATACCGCTCTTCATATACTTTGTGGAACCATTTTTAGAGAGTTTAACGTACAAGTCACAGGGGGACAGATGTATCCTGACAGAGCCAGAATGGACTTTGCTATGGAGAATCTGGATAAAGAGCGCATCGCCTATATCGAAGAGAAGATCAATCAAGCTGTCGAGGCAGACTACCCTATTCGTGTGTATTCACTGCCACGTGAGAAGGCCTTTGCCATACCGGACTTGATTCGCACAAAAATTAACCTTCTTCCTCCAGAAATTGAAGAAATCCGAATTGTTGAAATAGTGGGACTCGATTTGCAAGCCGATGGAGGTACCCACGTCAATCATACAAAAGAAGTCGGCGCTATTAACATTACGAAGACGGAAAATAAAGGCAAGATTAACAAGCGACTCGAAATCCGCTTAGTAGAATAAAGAAAAGAGCCAGGCTCTTCTTGATAGCAAGGCCGAAGCTGGATCGTGTAGTGTAGGGGCGACCCTTGCGGTCGCCCTGGAAGAGGAGACCACACGTGTCAATAAAAACGAGTGTATTCCAATCGGTTACAGCCGCAGATCGGGTTGACTACCCAGCATTGGAACGATCCATCCAAAAATGGTGGGACGAACAGGGTGTACTACAACAGTATCTTCACCGTAATGATCATAGTGATAAACAGTTTTCTTTTCTGGATGGTCCAATTACAGCAAATAATCCGATGGGTGTCCACCATGCCTGGGGGAGAGCTTACAAAGACATCTTTCAGCGCTACAAAACCATGCTTGGTTACAAACAGCGCTATCAGAACGGCTTTGATTGCCAGGGTTTATGGGTTGAGGTAGAGGTCGAAAAAGAACTTGGCTTTAAAACAAAACTGGATATCGAAGTCTTCGGTATTGCTGAATTCGTACAACTCTGCAAAGAGCGAGTTTTCAAATTTGCTAAACGTATGACGGAGCAATCCATCCGTCTGGGATACTGGATGGATTGGGGCAACGATTACTATACGCTTTCGGATGAGAACAACTATACCATCTGGTCATTCCTCAAAAAGTGCTATGAAACAGGGCTAATCTACAAAGGACACGATGTGATGACCTGGTGCCCACGCTGCGCCACCGGCATCTCAAATATGGAAACCTTATCAGAGAATTACCAGGAAACTAGCCATCTTAGTTTATATGTACGGTTTCCACTGTTGGATCGGACAGGTGAGTACTTATTAGTCTGGACAACTACACCATGGACATTGGCTGCCAACGTTGCGGCAGCAGTGCATCCCGACCTTCCTTATACGAAAGTTGAGCAGGATGGTGAGTATTATTATATAGCTGAGGCCCTCTTACCTATGCTAAAAGCTCTCAAAGGACGTGATAAGGGGGACTATCATGTGGTGGAAACACTCATTGGCAGTGACCTGGTTGGTTGGAAGTATCGCGGCCCATTCGACGAGCTTCCTGCCCAACAAGGCATTGTTCATACGGTCATTCCATGGAATGAGGTGAGCGCAACCGAAGGTACAGGCATCGTACATATCGCTCCAGGTTGTGGCCGCGAAGACTATGCTCTCTCGAAGGAATTTAACCTGCCTGTCGTTGCACCAGTCGACGAATTTGGAGTCTACATGGAAGGCTACGATTGGCTGACCGGACAAAAAGCTTCTGAAGTAGGACAGCACATTGCAGAGAATCTCGTCCAAAAGGGTCTGCTCTACCGTCCACAGAACTACAAGCACCGCTATCCCGTCTGCTGGCGTTGTAAAACTGAACTGATCTTCCGGCTGGTAGATGAATGGTACATTTCTATGGACCAATTGCGCTATGAAATTATGGACATTGTCCACCAGATCACCTGGATCCCTGCATTTGGCCTGGAGCGCGAACTGGACTGGTTGCGCAATATGGACGACTGGATGATTTCCAAAAAGCGCTACTATGGATTGGCGTTACCAATCTATGACTGTCCTCAATGTGGCACATTTGAGGTCATCGGAAGCAAACAGGAGTTGAAAGAGCGTGCTACCTCTGGTTGGGAAGAGTTTGAAGGCCATTCTCCACACCGTCCCTGGGTGGATGCAGTGACAATATTGTGTAAAAACTGTGGTAGTGAAGTATCGCGTATCAAAGATGTGGGTAATCCCTGGTTGGATGCAGGCATTGTCCCATATTCGACCTTGCATTATCGAACGAACCGCGAGTATTGGGAACAGTGGTTCCCTGCCGACTTTGTAACTGAGTCATTCCCAGGTCAGTTTAAAAACTGGTTCTACTCTATGCTGGTCATGAGTACTGTATTGGAAAAACAGGCACCTTTCAAAACACTCTTCGGTTACGCCTTGCTGATGGGTGAAGACGGAACACCAATGCACAAGTCTAAAGGTAATCTTGTTGTCTTTGATGATGCGGCTGAACGAGTTGGTTCGGACACTATGCGCTGGTTATTCGCCAATCATAACCCCGAACAGAACCTCAGCTTTCCGCGCATTCCCTCAGATCAAGATATTGAGAGATCGGCACAGACTGACCTTCCGGTGAGATTGAGCGAAAAGTGGATGCTTGTGCGCAGGGTACTGGACAAACTCTGGAATGTTTATGGCTTCTTTGTGACGTATGCTAATATCGATGCATTCGATCCCATGAAATTCCAGTTACCAGTAGCACAACGTAGCGAACTTGATCGTTGGATTCTTTCTGAGTTACAGCAAACTATTCAAGTAGTAACACATGGTCTGGAGCAATATGATACCTCCAAGCCTGCCGAAGCAATCCAAGAGTTTCTTGAGAATCTATCGAACTGGTACTTGCGACGTAGTCGTGAGCGTTTCTGGAGGACAGGCATGGACAATGATAAAGTGGCTGCTTACCTCACATTGTATGAATGCCTTACGACAATGGTCACATTGCTTGCTCCAATCATGCCTTTCGTCACAGAAAAGATCTACCAGAACCTTGTTCGAAGTGTCAACACAAATGCTCCTTCAAGTGTACATCTTTGTGATTGGCCAAAGGTCAATGTAGAGTTACTCGATGAGAGGTTATCGAGTGAAACCCACCTTGTAATGCGCGTTGTTAGCCTTGGTCGTGCAGCCCGTGAGAAAGCTCAAATCAAGGTACGTCAACCTCTAAATGCTCTTTACGTGCGTGTGCTTAATCCTCTCGAAGAGGAAGCCCTTCTTCGTCATTCAGAGCAGGTTCTGGAAGAGTTAAATATGAAGTATCTGCATTTTATGAGTAATGATAGTAATATGCTTGCTTACACATTGAAACCGCAAGTGAAAATACTCGGCCCCAAATATGGCCCGCTAGTGCAGAAAATCCTGGCCGCTTTTAAATCCCTGGATACACATGGAGCTCTCGAGGCAGCAAATCTGCTAAACGAAACAGGTACATTGAATTTCACAATCGATGGCCAGCAAATCGAACTTACTTCGGATGAATTAGAGGTAATAGCAACTGCGCGTCCAGGTTTTGTAGCCACCGAAGAACGTGGATATGTAGTAGCCTTGGAAACCACAATTTCATCTGAATTGCGTGAAGAAGGGTTGGTAAGGGACCTGACTCATTACATTCAAGACATGCGCAAGAAGGCTGCATTCAATATTGAAGATCATATCTCTCTAACTCTTTACACAGATCAAGATTTAGCTTCGATATTACATCGTCATGAAAAAACATTGCGTTCAGAAACATTGGCTGATAGTTTGTCAATTCAGGTAGATCAACCGGCGCCACAAATACCTGGTGAAGCCTATCGAGAAAATATCTCACCCCACGAGCTTAAAAAGCTTGAAAACTACACAGTCGAAGTAGTGCTAGCAAGATTGTAGTCAACATTTTGCAAGGATCGAGAATAGCCTGGAAAGAATATGAATATGGAGTTAAATGGAATCCATCATAAGCCAATTTTACCAGTTGATATGAAGACTCTCGTTTAAGAGGACTGTTTAGCTCCCCAGCATTCCAGGCAAGTCCCATGGGACTTGCCTGAACAACAAGCGTATCTCTCTAGGACAAACTGGTATTAGAATATGCCTGCGAAATGTCCTGGGCACTTGGTATGACATTTTGCGAAACAAGAAACTGCTCCATAGATTGCCAGATTGCTTTGTCATTATATCCTAGTGGTTTCTGGTCATTGCCTTGCCAGATTGGGATTGTCGCCTGCAAAACGCTCATCGCATTGGTAGTATCCATACCTTGCACGTAACTTTTGCTGATCTGAACTGCCTCTTTCGGATTCGCAATCACATCTTTCAAACCCTTTATAGTGGCCTGTACAAATCCACGCACTACATCTGGCTGGTTATGTAAAGTACTCTCGGTCGTAATAATACCATTAGAAATCAGGGGTTGATAGTCAGAAACATCGAATGTTCGGACCTGCAAACCGTGATTGCTCAATTGGATCGGTTCATTATTTGAATAACCTACGACAGCATCAAATTTATGAGTAAGCAGTGCCGTCACCTGAGTGAAACCAATCTCAGTAACATGCACGTCAGAAAGTGATAGATGTGCTTGGTAAAGCAGCGCCAATAATCCAATATGAGTCGCGCCATACGGAGCTGGTTCGCCAATCGTATGCCCTTTGAGTTCAGCCAGCGTATGAATCGGCGAATTAGTAGGAACGATCAAACTAACGGGATAACGTTGATAGATTGTTGCTACGTTGACCACTGCCAGGTTTTTACTTCGCGCTACTAATTCTTCATCTCCTGTAGCAAAGGCAAAGTTGTCGTGTCCCAATACCATTGAACCAATTACATCATTCACAAAGCCATGGTGAAACGTGACATTGAGACCAGCAGCTTTGTAATACCCCTTACTCTGGGCTACGTAAAACGGTGCAAATTGAATATTGGGAATGTAGCCCAGTCCAATCGAAACATTCTTCAATGGCGTAGCAGTTGACGAACCTGTGTTATTTGAAGTTGCTGTTCCACCACAAGCAGCTAGCACCATAGTCAGTAGAAAAAAAAGCAATGAAATTGATAGCAAAAAAGATGGACGATGACGAACTTGCATTTGTAAACTCTCCAATTAAAATGTATCTACCTTTTCGGTGTATGAATGACAACTAATAAACCATATCAGCCAGTTTGACGAACAGCCAGGATGCGCTATAATAAATAGCTGCTAGCCCGGCGAGAAAAATGAGTGTTGCGAACAGCAGCGGTGCATTAAACTGATCTTTTGCCTCAAACACTAATGCACCAAGTCCCTGAGCACTATTGCTCACAAATTCTCCAACAAGTGCCCCTGTAATTGAAAGAGTCAGACCAAGACGTAATGCTGCGAGAATTCCAGGCAATGCTAAAGGAAACTCAATATGCGCCAGCATTGACCAGCCCGAAGCCCCCTCGACACGCGCCGCATCAGTATAGAGAGTATCGATGGTCTGCACACCCAGGGCAGTTGTAATCACCATTGGAAAAAGCACTACCAGCATACAAAGGATGGTGATCGGCAGTAATCCATAACCAAGCCAGAGTACAAGCACGGGCGCAATCACAATTGCCGGAATAGCCTGCCCTGCAACCAGATATGGTTGTATGGTAGCAGCAAGCAGGCGAGATTTCGCTATTGCATACCCTAGTGGTAAAGCTATAATCACTCCAAGCAAAAATCCCAACAAACTCTCTTGAATTGTCACAAGTGCATTACTCACGAACAGACCTGATCGGAGGCCATCAACAAGTACGGCGAATACATCTCGGGGAGGTGGTAATATCAAGGCTGGTACCCCTCCCATGGCAGTACTGACATACCAACTCAATAGTAACACTGAAGCCAGTACAAAAGGAGGAATGATCAACATTGAACGTTGAGTAGCGATGAGCTTTGTGCGAGAACGTCCGATACCAGGTGATAGTTTTCTACTACCGCCAGGCTCTGATTCTTGTAATTCAGACGATTCATTCTCAGTAGCTGTTGTTACACTCATTGACTTCCCTCGGTCAAAGCTATACTGACAAGTTTTCCCAAAAGACATGGGAATATCATCAATTCAACTTACCTGGGAGGCTTTGAGGGAGACACAAGGAGAGCAATACGGATAGTCTCTAGAATGATAGACTTGTTCCCCTGCCGTTGAGAACGGCAAGGTATGGTGATCCGCGCTTTTGCTAAACCTTCTCCCATCCGGACTGTAACCGTCGGCCTCGGAATTACACCGAATCTGTCAAACAACTGGCCAGGATATCAATTTGATTCAAGTCAGTTATAGACTCGCGGGCTTCATAAACAATAGTATATGCTTATGTTACCGCCGGTCGGGAATTGCACCCTGCCCCGAAGGTCTCTATAGCATAAGTATGGCACATACTTATGCAAATTAGCAAGGGGCTTTCTACCTATTTTCTGTACGGTGAAATTCCTCCGCAAATGCCACCCCATACTTAGTGCCAAGTTCAGCTAAGCGCGTTCTGACCATTTTCTCTACTTCCTCTATTCTTCCAATGAACTGGCTAGCATGGCAGCGCAGCGCTTCGATCTTTTTCTCTATCACGCCTGAGATATCCACATAATGATTGATGTTAGGCGCACCAGCAATATATATTTCAGATATTTTATGAGGAAGTAGACCTTCATCTAGCAGTTCTGGAAAATCCCATGGGTTCTGAGACATGGGATAAATTGCCGCCAGAGTTGCCTGACCTGCAGCAAGATGATCTGAATGATAGCGACCTAATACGAGTGTCGGTATCCAGGTTCTTTCGGGAGACTGGCAAATAACACGAGAAGGACGATAAGTACGTAGCAGACGAACTAAGTCTCGCCGCAGTTCAATGGAAGGCTGCAATTGTCCATCTGGATAGTCCAGGAAAAAGACATCTTTCAGGCCAAGAACTACCCCGGCAGCTCGTTGCTCGCTCTTCCTGGTGTCGGAAATCATACGCTTTGCTACAGGACCAACATCGGTAGCTTCATCCGATCCTCCACCCGTAGCATCTGTACATATAACATAATAGACTTCCCATCCATCGCGTATCCATGTTGCGACAGTTCCAGCCGCTGCAAACTCTGCATCATCAGGATGTGCAACAATGACCATTGCAATTCTCTTCTGCTGTTCTTGTTCACTCACAATATATCTTCTTTCTTCCAAAAACCAGGTGTTATTTATATCAACGCAAAAGGCACCCCCACGTGGCTTGTGCAGGAGTGCCACAAAATACAATTTTCAGTATGCCACTATTTTTCGCTAAGTACAAGCAAAAGCCCGCCAAGTAAACCAAGATTCTTGTAGAATTGAGTAAGCTGATTTTTTCGACCCGTGGTATTTTCCTCCTTCCAAAAAGCATGGCCAACAATTGTAGTTGGTACTAATGACCCTATAAGCATTGTCGCTGCTAGCTTTGGAGCTATACCAGAGGCCAGTAAAATTCCACCAATTACCATAACCGCGCCATTAAACTCGATAGCCTGTTTTGGCTTTGGAAATCCAGCTTCGGCTACTTTATTGACTCGTCCTCCAGGCTCCATAAAAGCCTGTGCTCCACCAGAAATGAAAATGCCCGACAGAAGCAAATGACCTAATGATTTCGCTATCGACATGCAATTACTCCCCTTCAATATTTAAGCACATGGATGAAAAGCATACCATCTTCACTATAAGTATTATGCGGATATGTGGGATAGGAAGTTTCAGGACAACGAAAAAAAATATACTGACTTCTTAGAAGAAAGAGATATTCCAGTGTGCCATCCAGCTACGTGTCCTGTGCTCACGCAATCTTATCAAAGCTCGATCACGGTATATATGAAAAGCGAATGAAACAATTAAATCGGGATCATCAGGTTCAAATTCAAAAACAGATCCATCTTCATTCAAGGTCGCTCCCTTATGGAATCCTGTGTACCACGGTGACATCAAGTTCACAAAGGTAACTTGATGTCCGCTCAATTCCTCACTATACACAAGATGTGGTGCGCCCCAACCTGAATGGGTATGTCCACTAAGGAACAGTCTAACTTGCTTATACTTCCCCAGGATAGTTCTTATGTCAGCAGAATTTTGGAGTGCGAAGAAAGGGTCTAATGAATGATAATCTAGGTTTTGTACAGGATCACGATCTAAAACTGTATTGTAGAGGGGACAATGGCAAAAGATGACTGAAATATATCCTGGGTGCTTTGCTAGTGCTGTTTGCAAGAAAGTGAGAGACTCTTGTGTTAAATACGGTTCTGGATACCCTATCGGATCGAGCATTATATAGAGCGCTTCCCCTACTACCCAGTAATAACGCACAGGTTTTCCCCAGAATGCCTCAAAGTCTTCAATTAGATGATCTTCACTTTCAGTATTTTCAGCATATAACTCGTGATTACCAAGTCCTGGATAAAATGGTATATTCCCAAGCAGATTAGTCATTTGCTTCTTCGCTAACTGGAAATTCTCAGGCGTATTCAACTCGATAATATCACCTGGGGATACACAAAAATCTGGTGCTCCCTCCTTTGACCAGAGTGAACGTAAGTCTGTATACATCAGTGTGAGGCGTTGCGTTTGAAAGGTCTTCCACTGCTCTTTTGCACAAAAGTGCAAGTCTCCTATTGCCCAGAAGTACATTGATTCTTCCTCACTTGCATTTTCAATCTTGCTGACCGCATATCACTCATATAAGAATTGAACCCCCTTCTAACTTACTGTAGGTAGTATAAATCATCACTCACAATAGTGAGTTAAAAGCATTTCAAATCGGGTCATGGTACTACTTAATCTTTGTTACCTCCAGTAGATCTTAAGGGCATCCAATACTTTACAATTTGCAGTATCAGGTACTACACCGTATAATAGCAATGTTAGTCAGGAGGCATTGGGTGAGCAAAGCACTAAGAATCATTCCAATCAAAGATATTGGCGATATCTTCCCAGGAAGTAACCTGGGTTTCATCATTTATAAAGCCATGCAAGCCCAGGCTATTGAGCTTCAGCAGGGTGATGTACTCGTTGTAACACAGAAAATTGTCTCTAAGGCAGAAGGTAACGTTATAAATCTTGATGACGTACAGGTATCAGAATTTGCTCGCTCACTTGCCGCTGAAAGTAAGAAGGATGCTCCCTATATAGAAGTTGTGCTTAGAGAGAGCCGTCGTATTGTGCGTATGGATCGCGGCATCTTGATTTGTGAGACTAAACATGGATTCATTTGTGCCAATGCGGGCGTAGATGAGTCGAATGTCAATGGAGCACGATTAATCACGTTGCTCCCCGTTGATCCCGATCGCTCTGCTCAACAACTTCGCACACGCTTACAAGAACTTTCTGGTGAAGGCTCTACATTTGATGTAGCAGTAATCATTTCAGATACCTGGGGACGACCCTGGCGTAGTGGTCAGGTCAATATGGCGATAGGGGTGTCCGGCATGGAAGCAATTGTGGACTATCGCGGACAATCCGATCCCTACGGTTATGAACTCCATGCTAGTGTGCTCGCGGTAGCAGACGAGCTAGCT
>WNFW01000147.1_pt1 | contig 41222 bp, 41 predicted proteins | sample 5400131 | NCBI WGS metagenome assembly WNFW01 (sample SAMN13153362, study PRJNA577476) | soil metagenome | isolation source: 20 cm soil or saprolite under grassland replicate 1 | place: USA:California | collected 2016-06-15
TCGTCCTCGTCAACGGCACTCACCGTGCCTACTCGCTCCGCTCGATGGGCGTCACGCACGCGCCGTGCATCATCCAGCATGTCTCGACGCGCGAGGAGCTGCAGGCCGCCGCCACGTCCGACCTCAGGGCGAATCCCGATTCCTACCTGCGCCATCCACGGCCGTCGATGTTCCGGGACTACTTCGATCCCAAGCTCGGCAAGATCGTGCCGGTGCCGCGTCGGCTACGGCAGCTCACGGTGAAATTCAGCGTCGACGTCTCCGATCTCCCGACGCTGTGAGGAGCCATGAGGCTCCCCTCGAGTCACCTTCCCACCTTAGGGAGGCGACGGTCTGGGGTGATTCGCTTTTCCGCCACGGGGGCTTCGCCGACGATTCGGGCCGTGAGCTCAGCCTTCCCGTCGGGACGTACGCCGGTAGCACGGCGAGCGCCATGAGCACCAGCAGAATCACCGCAAACAGCACCACGATCCTCATCGTTCCTCCTGCTCATCGCATAGATGAGGTTGACGGGCTCCGCACCACTGTCCAGCCGAGGGTCTGGAGATCCTTGGTGACGTCACGTTGGCGCCGGTCTTCGCGGCGCCTCTCGGCGGGTACCTGCTCCTGGCGCCGGCGCCTCTCCTCCACGCGCCGGTCCAGGATCACGTCCACTGTCGCGTTGCCGAAGACATGCTTGAGGTACGAGTGTCGTGCCGGTTCCATGCGCGAGACGATGACAAACAGACGGGCCATGAACTGCCCCCCGCGGGACTGACCGCCTCCGAACCAGAGCGTCACTGCGGGCACAGCCAAGCGGCCCAGCCGACGTCGGCGCCTAACTCCGCCGAGGATCGACACCGCTTGGACCCTGGTACCGCATGCAATGAGGTTAGCCCCTTTGGCTATTTCCGGAAATTAGGGGAACCTCCCAAACGGCCCATGGAAAAGGCCCGATGGGAGGCGTCGGATGGTCGTCGACCCGACCCGTCGATGCGAATAGTCAGGTAAAACCCCGAGGAGGCCCCGGGAGAGGAACCTCGCCGGCCAGGAATGCTCAGCGCAGCGCCGGCTCCACGCCGCGCGCTCGCCTCGCGCTGCATCACGGAGACAGCGGCGGGGGGAAAAGCCAGCTGTTGATCACGCCGATCACGAAGAAGATGACGAAGGCCGAGACGATGATTGTTGCCGTGTACCCCACGACATTCTGTTCAGGCACCCTCATCAGCACGGGACCGCCCAGGTACAGAAGGTAGAGGCTGTAGAGGCCCAGGAGCACCAGGGAGTCCAGCGCCGGGATCAGGCGGAAGACGCCGGCGACCCAGACGGCGGTGCTCGAATACGCGGCAAGCTTGAAGGCCTGGAGCTCATCCTCCCAGCCGGAGAAGATTGGAGTCAGTCGATCGATGACGAATGCGAGCACGTAGACACCGATCAGGCTGGAGACGTACGCCACGACGGCCTGAGTGATGGAGTGGTCCAGGGCCACGCGGTAACGCGCCGTCACGGGGCTGCCGTAGCCGATCAGGGAGAGCCCCACGACCGAGGCCAGGGGGCCGATGGCGGCGAGCGGGGCGACGTACGACAGGTACAACTCGCGGACACTCGAAGGCTCCCGGGCGATCACCCGCCACTCCTCTGATGGCCGCAGCAAGATATTCGTGACCCGATCTCGGAGGCTCATCCACGCCCCTTCCCGGCGCTCGGCCGAGGAGCGCCCACTTGAGTCGCGACGGTGCATTTTCCCATGCGCGACGCTCCTACGCTCACCTCACTCTCGGAAGCGTGGGTCGAGGAGATCGCGCAAGCCATCGCCGAGCAGGTTCACGCCGAGGACGGCCAGGAGCAGGGCGAGCCCGGGAAACACCGCGACCCACGGCGCGGTGGCGAGGAACGTCTGACCGTCGGCGAGCATCGCGCCCCACGAGATCGTGGGCGACTGCGCCCCGAGCCCGAGGAACGAGAGCCCCGCCTCAGCCACAATGTTGCTGCCCACCCCGATGGTCGCGGTGACCAGGATGGGCGCAATGGCGTTCGGCACCAGGTGGCGGACCATGATGGTCGTGTCGCCGACGCCGAGCGCGCGTGCGGCCTGCACGAAATCGCGGGCCTTGAGCGTGAGCACGGCACCGCGGACGACCCGTGCGATCGTCGTCCAGCCCAGGGCGACGAGGACAACCACGACCTTGTCAATGCCGGGGCGCTCGAAGACCGCGATGAGCCCGATGGCGAGCACGAGCGATGGAAAGGCCATCACGACATCGGTCGAGCGCATCAGGACCGCATCGAGCGCGCCACCATAGTAGCCGGCCAGCACCCCGACCACGCATCCGATGAGGGCGGCCAGCATCTCGACGCCGATCCCAACCGAGAGCGACACACGGCCCGCCCACAGCACGCGCGAGAAGATATCGCGGCCGAGGATGTCGGTGCCGAGCGGATGCGCGCGGCTCGGCCCCTCGAGCGTCGCCCCGACACCGGCAGCCACCTGCCACGGGTCATGCGGGGCCAGGACAGGCGCCAGCAGCGCGGCGCTGGCGAGGAGCGCGACCAGCCCCAGGCCAGCCAGGAAGCCACGATGCCGGAACGCGCTAGGACGCGCGGCCATCCCGTAGCCGCGGATCGATCACGAGGTAGGCCACGTCCACAAGGAGGTTGCCGAGGACGTAGATGAGGGCAAAGACGAGCACGGCGCCCATCACCACCGGCAGGTCGCGCTGGCCGACGGCGGCCACGAGGAGCCGGCCGAGCCCCGGCCACGCGAAGACCGTCTCCGTGAGCGGCGCGCCGACGAGGAGGTCGGCGAGGCCGATGCCGATGACGGTCACCACGGGGATGAGCGCGTTACGGAGCGCGTGCTTGCCGAGGACGCTCGTCTCCGACAGCCCCTTCGCGCGCGCGGCGGAGATGTAATCCTGGCGGACGACCTCAAGAAGGCTCGAGCGCGTCATGCGGGCGACGGTCCCGGTGTGCAGTGCGCCGAGCGTCAGGGCCGGCAGCACGAGGTGCGGGAAGTCGCCGTCGCCATAACCCGACACCGGCAGCCAGTCGAGCGTCACCGCGAACACGAGCGAGAGCATCATGCCGAGCCAGAACACGGGCGTCGAGATGCCAAGGACGGCGACCGCCATGAGGGCGTGGTCGACTGCTCCGCCAGACCGCGCGGCGGCGATGCCGCCGATCGCCATGCCGAGGACGATCGAGACGACCGTGGCCGCCAGCGCCAGCCGGATCGTCGCCGCGGCTCGCTCGGCCAAGACCTCGACGACCGGTCGCTGCTCGCGGAACGACATGCCGAGGTCGCCACGAATCAGACGCCCGATCCAGAGGGCATACTGGACCGGGAGCGGGCGGTCCAGCGCATACTCGTGCCGCAGGCGCTCGAGGGCGTCGGGATCGACACGCTGCCCCATGGCGGCGCGGGCCGGGTCACCGAGGGCGATGGCGTTCAGAACGAAGACGAGCAGCGTGATCCCGAAGAGCACGGGCGCGAGGGCGACGAGCCGGCCCACGACAGGCCGCCCGAGGTCAGCGAGCATGGCCAGCGGTCGCGCCGTCGCTCAGTGATCCAGCCAGACCTTTCGGAGCGGCGCGAGAAATTCGGGCGCCGACGACTGCGCGGAGCGCTCGAGGCCCTTCACGTACGGCTTGATCAGCGCCCGGCTCGTATAGTGGTAGAGGGAGATCCAGACGGCGTCGTCGAGGACGATCTGTTCGGCCTCCGCATAGCGCTTGTACCGTGCGGGCCCGCTCGACATCGCGTCGGCTTCGTCGAACAGGCGGTCGAGCTTCGGGTTGCGGTAGCGTGAGGTGTTGCCCGCCGCGCCGGCGTTCTTCGAGTGGAAGAGCACGGTCAGGAAGTTCTCGGGGTCGGGGTAATCGGCGATCCAGCCCTGGCGGAAGAAGCCGGCCCTGCCCTCGTCGACCAGCTTGATGTGAGCCGCCCAGTCGAGCCGGCGCAGCTCGAGCGGGATGCCGATGTCCTTGAGCTGCGCCTGGAGCACCTCGGCGATCCGCTGGTTCCCGTCACTCGTGTTGAAGTTGTACGCGATCGGGGGCAGGCCGCGCCCACCCGGGAACCCGGCGTCGGCCAGGAGCTTCCGCGCCAGCTCGCGGTCGAGCGGCAGCCGCCTCACGTCCCGCGAGAACCCCGGCAGGGACGGCGGCATGATCCCCTTCGCAGGAATCACGCAGCCCTCGAGCAGGTGCTCGACGATGATCGAAGGATCGACCGCGTGGGCGATGGCACGGCGGACGCGGGCATCGCCGAACGGCGGCCGCTCGACGTTGAAGCGCAGGCCCTGCGTGCCGAGCGTGGGCCAGACCGCCGCTTCGCCCTTCAGCCGGGGGTCGGCCTGGGCGGCGCGACAGCGTCCGGTCGGGATGTCGGACATGTCCAGCTGCCCAGCCATGTATTCGTTGTAGCGCGTGATCTCGGCCGGGATGATGCGGAACACCACGCGGTCGAGGAGCGCCGGACCGCGGAAGTGCTCCGGGAAGCGCTCCAGGATCACCTGGTCGTCGCGACGCCACGAGACGAACCGAAAGGCGCCCGTGCCGACCGGGTGACTGGCGAAGCCGGAGCCGCGCCTGTCGACCTCCTCACGCGGGACGATCGAGGCGGCATCGTATGCGATCAGGGAAAGGAAGGGTGCGAACGGCTGATCGAGGTGAAGCTCCACCGTGAGATCGTCGACGACGCGTATTCCCGCGATCTCGCCGGCGTTGCCCGAGATGAAGGCGCGTGCGCCCCTGATCTTCTCGACCACCCAGGGCCGCTTGCCCTTGGCGGCTCGCTCGAGCGAGTACTTCACGTCGGCCGCTGTGAGCGCGCGGCCGTTGTGGAAGCGAACGCCATCCCGCAGCAGGAACGTGTAGACGCGCGCATCGGCCGACGTGGTCCAGCGTCGTGCCAGGGCGGGAACGACGCGGAGGGTCTCGTCGAGCTCGAGGAGCGCGTCGAAAACCTGCCGGATCACGGCCGAAGACGTCAGGTCGGTCGCGTGCGCGGGGTCCAACGTCGGCGGGTCGGAGCCGAACACGGCCCTGAGCGTCCCGCCGCGCTTGACCTTGACTTCGGGCGTCTGCGCCGCGCTGAAGCCGGTCATCGCGACGACCAGCGCGAAGACGAGGAGACGCTTCACGGCCGCTCGCTCATTTTGGGTATCCCCGAGCATCCGATCGGACACCGAGCCCCAGGTATCACTCGACCCAGATCAGCTCGAGGACCCGCTCGCGCAGCGCGACGAAGTCGCGACTCGACTTGACGGCCCGACTGTCGCCATTGCTCGCGTGCCGGCTGAAGGGCGCATCGACGTCGGCCAGCACACGCCCGGGCCGCGGCGACATGACGACGATCCGGGTCCCGAGATAGCAGGCTTCCTCCACGCTGTGGGTGATGAAGAAAACGGTCTTCTTCGTCTCTTTCCAGATCCGGAGCAGCTCGTCCTGCATGTGCTCGCGCGTCAGGGCGTCCAGCGCGCCAAACGGCTCGTCCATGAGGAGGATACGGGGGTCGTTGGCGAGCACGCGCGCGATCGCCACGCGCTGCTGCATCCCACCCGACAGCTCCCAGGTCGCCTTGGTGCGGAAGTCGAGCAGCTTCACCATGCGGAGATAGTGCTCGGCGACTTCTCGCCGCCGCCCCGCCGGCACGCCGCGCATCTTGGGGCCGAACTCGACGTTCGCCTGCACGGTGAGCCATGGGTACAGCGCCGGCTGCTGGAACACCACCCCGCGCTGATGATCGGGTCCCAGGATGCGGCGCTCGTCGAGACGCACCTCGCCCCGCGTCGGGGCGACGAAGCCCGCGATGATCCGCAAGAGCGTCGTCTTGCCACACCCCGAGGGGCCGACGACGCACACGAAGTCCCCCTCGACGATCGCGAGGCTCACGCGCTCGAGCGCCGTGACCGGTCCGTCCCTGGAGGCGTACTCCATCACGACGTCGTCGATCCCCAAGATGGGCCGGCCGGCCACGATCGCGCGCCCGACTACTTGAGGGCGCTCTCGAGATAGGATGGGTTCACCGCCTTCTCGAACGCCGCGAGCGCCGGCGCCGACCGGATCGTCTTCTGCGCGACCAGGAAGTCCGCCGTCTCCTTGAGGACCTTCGCGAACTTCCCGCGTTTGGCCGAGGTCCCGAGGTAGGTGTCGGAGAGCTGCTCCTGGCCGGAAACCCAGACCAGCGTCTTCATCTCGCGCAGGGCCTCCTCGGGCGCGATGTTGAACGCCTTGGCGACGGCGGCCACCGCCTCCTTGGCGCTCTTCTGCCAGAGCTCCACGCCCTTGATCTGCACCTGCAGATACTTCACAACCAGGGCGGGATACTTGTCCGCGAAGGCCTTGCGCGCCACGGCGACGTCGCCAGTCAGGTACCCTTTCTGCGCCATCTCACGGCTGGTCACCACGATTTCGCCGCCCGCGTCCACCATCTTCTTCAAGGTCGGCTCCCACACGTAGCCCGCGTCGATGTCACCCCGCTGCCACGCGGCCAGCATGTCCGGTGGCTGCATGTCGAGAACCTTCACGCTGGCCGGGTCCACGGCGGAGACCTTGAAGGCGCCGAGGAGGCTGTAGTGCGTGGTCGACCCGAAGGGCGCCGCCACCTTCTTGCCCACGAGGTCCTTGACGCTCTTGATGCCTCTCCCCTTCTTGACGACCAGCGACTCGTTCTCGCCCTCGAGATCGTGGATCCAGATCACCTCGTACGGCACGCCGCGCGCGATGCCGGCCCCGGCGGGACTCGTGCCGACCAGGCCGAGATCGACGCTGCCCGCGGCGATCGCGGTATTCACGTCGCGGCCCGAGTCGAACTGCTTCCAGTTGATCTTGACGCCCATCGCCTTCTCGAACCAGCCGAGCTGCTTGCCGATGATCTCGGCATTCGGGATGACCTGGTACCCGATCGTGACCTGAGCGGGCTTGGCCTGCGCCCAGGACGGGGACGGCACCGCCGCCGCGATGACCAGCACGAGCGCTGCACCGATGAGCCACCGTCTCATAACCATGTGCGTGACCTCCGCTCTCTCGAGCTTACCTCGCGCATCCCTACGCCCTCCCCTTCCACGGCACGACCCGGCCCTCGGCCGTCCGGATGAGCCGGTCCAGACCGATGCCGGTAAGGCCCATCACGATGTTCCCCATAAAGATCACGTCGGAGCGGAGGAACTTCGACGCATCCAGCACCATCCACCCGATGCCGGACGTCGCCGCCACCATCTCCGCCGCCACGAGCGTGGTGTACGTGAACCCGATGCTGACGCGCATGCCCGTGAAGATGTCGGGCAGACACGAAGGGAAGATCACGTACCGGAACACCTGCCAGCGGCTCGCGCCGAGCGACTGCGCGCCCTGGATCCGTTCCGAGGCGACTCCGCGGACCCCGGCCATCGCGCTCACGGACAGCGGCGGAAACGCGGCGAGATAGAGGAGCGCGATCTTGGACTCGTTCTCGATCCCGAGCCAGATGACGAGCAGGGTGTAGTACGCGAGCGGGGGCAACGGACGATAGAACTCGATGATCGGATCGAAGACCGCCTGGACCTTCGAGGAATAGCCGATCGCGAGCCCGAGCGGTACCGCGGTGACCACGGCCAGGAGAAAGCCCACGACGACGCGATAGAGGCTGTCGCCCAGATGTCGCAACAGGGTCGCGCCACGGTAGCCGTCCAGGAGAATATCGGTGAAGGCCGCCCACACCGCGGCCGGGTGCGGTACGAAGAGGTCGGAGACGAGCCCGAACCGCGCCACGACGTACCAGGCGAGGAGGAGCGAGGTCAGGGTGGCCGCGGTGAGGAGCCATTCGACTCGGAGTGCGAGCAAACCCGCGCGGCGGCCCGCCGCTCGCCGAGCGGCACGGTCGGACGAGGGCGTCGTCGCCGGGGACGTCCCCGATGCGCCCCTGCCGGACGGAAGTGGCGGATCCATCGGAAAGTCGGACCACGCTAGCGCGTCGGCGACGCGAAGGTCAAGTCGGGCCGATGAAGTGTGCGTCGAGACGGCGACGAGAGAAACTCGAAGGGGGCTACGGGCCCCGTGCCCGTAACCCCCTCAGAGTTTGGAGCGGCCGACCGGATTCGAACCGGCGACGTCCAGCTTGGGAAGCTGGCATTCTGCCACTGAATTACGGCCGCTCGGCGCTTCCTATTCTATACCGGCTCCGTGATCACGGCGCTCCTACTGCCTCTCCTTGAGAGCCATGTCGTAGGCTTTGATGAGCTCGTCGCTCCGCGCCTTCCATACGAGCCGCCGGCTGGCACCGTAGAGGTCGAGCTGCTGGTAGAGCGGCACCGCGGCGGCGTCCTCGACCCAGAGCGCGTTGATCTTGTGGTAGCTCTCGAGCCGCTGCTTTGGATCCATCTGCGTCTGCGCGAGATCGATCAGCCCGTCGATGTCGGCGTTGTGGTAGTTGCACAGGAGGCTCCCGCTGCGGAACAGCGGGACGTAGATGCCCTCGGCGTCCATCATCCCCTGGCCCCAGCCGATCAGCCAGACCGGGCCCGCCTTGTGGACGTAGACCATGCTGTTCAGATAATTGACGAACTCGAACGTCCGCAGCGTCGTCCTGATCCCGGCCTTGGTGAGCTGCCCGGCCGCCGCCTCCGCGACCTCCTTGTCTCGGACGTAGCGGCCCTGGGGGCCGTTGAGCGTGATCTCGAGACCGTTCGGATAGCCGGCCTCGGCGAGGAGCTTCCTCGCCTTGGCGAGATCCTGCTTGATCGGCTTCAAGGCCGGATCGAAACCGAAGTGCATGCTCGGCAGCATCGTCGCCACGCGCATGGCCTTGCCGTCGAGCACTCCCTTGATGATCTCGTCGACGTCGAGCGCGTAGGCGATCGCCTGGCGCACCCGCTTGTCGGCGGTCGGCCCCGCGTAAGGCCCGACCAGTTTGTTCTGCGTGTCGTACTGGTGCGTGTAGAACATGAGCTGAATCGTTCTGATGCTCGGCGCCGTCGACAGGAAGGTCTTCGGGTGGTTGGCGATGATGGTGGCCAGGTGCGGCGGGATGTTGACGGCGATGTCGACCTCGCCGTTCTGGAGCGCCGCCACCCGCACCGCATCGTCGGGGATGGGCCTGAACACGACGGTCTTGATCCGGGGAGCGCCGCGGAAGTACGTCGCGTTGGCCTCCAGGACGATCTCCTCGTCCTTGGACCACCGCACGAACTTGTAGGGCCCGGTGCCGATCGGATTCTTGGAGATGTACGCGGTGTCCTTGTCGGCGTAGGCCTTGGGCGGATACATGGGGGCCTGCGGGTGGTTCATCGAGGGGATGAACGTTGGCCAGGGCTTGACCGTGTGGACGCGCACCGTCGCGGGGTCCACGATCTCCACCCGCTCGATGAGCTTGAAGTTCGAGGCGCCCCGCATCTTCGGGTCCTTGGCGCGCTCAAGGCTGAACTTCACCGAGTCGGCGTTGAAGTCTTCCCCGTTGTGGAACTTCACGCCGCGCCTGAGCTTGATCTCCCACACCTGGGGTGAAATCAGCTTCGGCAGCTCGGCGGCCAGCGCCGGCACGATCTTCAAGCTCGGATCCCGCTCGACGAGCTTGTTGTAGATGTGCTCGGCGACGACCGACGCGGGCGTCTCCTGCTGGTTCATGGCATCGAGCGTTGTGGGGTCGACACCCTGGGCGATGACGACCTTGCCCGCGGGCGCGGCGGCCGCCTGGAGCGGGACCAGGAGGGTGAGAGTCAGGACCACGACGGTTCGGCACACGCCCATAGAGAACCTCCTCATGCGAGGGAGATCGGTTGCGATTGAGTCCCGCTAATCTAGGGGTCCCCCGACAGGGAGTCAAGGTACGCGAGCGCCTCTGCGCGTGTCGTCACCCGGCCGAGCGCCTGGGCCTCCCGGACCCGCGCGAGCCACCGGCCGACGGCGGGGCCGGGGGAAAGACCGCGCCGGGCCATGACGTCCTCGCCCCGCACGAGCGGCGGCGCCGCGTCGACCGCCTGCTGCTCGGCCCAGCCCCCGAGGAGGTCGCGAATCAGCGTCGCGCGGCGCCAGAGGCGGAGGGGCGAGGCGCCGGTGACCGCGGCCGCATCCGCCAGCGTCAGAAGCAGGAGGTCCTGCGTATCCTCGCGCACGTCGCGGTAGAAGCGGTAACGCGCGCGGGGCGTCAGCCGGCCCGCGGCGCCCAGGTGCATCGGGCGCAAGTGATGACGCACGAGCCGCTCGAGCACGCCGACCGCGCGCTCGGGCAGGCGCCACCGCTGGCCGATGGCGCGGGCACGCTCGGCGCCGGCCACGTCGTGCCCGAAGAACCTCACCCGCCCCGTCACCACCCGGCGGGTCTCGGGCTTGGCGACGTCGTGCAGGAGGGCCGCGAGCTTGAGGACCTGGCCCCGCGTGACGCCGCCGCCGAGCGGCTCGTCCATGTGCCCGCCGAGCTCCTCACCGAACGGCTCGAGCGCGGGCAGACGTGCGAGCACGTGGTCCGCAGCGGCCAGGGCGCGGAACGAGTGCTCGAGGACGGGGAAGCGGTGCGGCGCGGGCTGGGCCGTCGCGCGCATCGCCTCCACCTCGGGCAGGAGCACGGAGAGCAGCCCGAGCGCGTCCGCACGCCGGAACGCGCGGGCCGCGTCGGGGAGCGCCAGCACCGCGAGCAACTCGTCCCGCACGCGCTCGACGGAGACGGAGGCGAGCGCCGGCGCGACGGCCCGGACCGCCGCCGCCGTCTCCCGCGTCAACCGGAGCGCGAGCGCCGCCTCGAGGCGCACGCCACGGAGCGCGCGCAGTGGGTCCTCCGCGAGCACGCGTGGATCTGGCGCGCGCAGGCGGCGCGCGCGGAGATCGGCGAACCCTCCGGTGGGATCCACGATCGGGGCGTGGCCACCCGCCAAAAGCTCGCGCAGGGGGACGGCGAGGGCGTCGACGGTGAAGTCGCGCGCCGCGAGGTCCGCGGCGAGCGTCGGCCCGCGGAAGTCGCTGACTTCCAGGCGCAGGCCGGGGACGACCACGCGCCCGTTCCCGCGCTCGGCGTCGAGCGCGACGAACGCGCCGCCGAGCCGCTCCGCCACGCGCCGCGCGAGGTCGAGCGCCCCCGCGGGGACCGCCACGTCGAGGTCGACGGCCCCCCGCCCCGGCCGATGCGCGAGCCAGGCGTCGCGGACTGCGCCGCCGACGAGCACGGGAGCGCTGCGCCGGCCGGCAACGGTGACGACCGCGCGCAGGACCGCGACCGCGGCGTGCGTCAGCCGCTCGAGTCGGAAAACGGGCATGGTAGAGTCTCCACGCTCGACACCCATGATTCAAGCGGGAGGACGCCGTGGCGCTCAAGCTGACCCGGGTCGACTACGAGAAGAAGGGACACCTCGCGTACGTGACGATCACGAACGCCGAGCACGAGAACTGTCTCGACGAGCAGGTGGATCACGACCTCTGGAGCGTCTGGCGCGACTTCCGCGACGACCCGAAGCTCTACGTCGCGATTCTCACCGGAGAGGGCCAGAAGTCGTTCTGTGCGGGGTCCGACCTGCGCGCCTACGTCGAGCGGATCTCGAAGCGCTCGCCGGAGTGGAACCGCCGACGCGCCGACGAGGGGCCGAACCTCGGGGGGATCACGAAGGGCATCGCCGTGTGGAAGCCGATCATCGCCGCGATCAACGGCTACTGCCTCGCGGGCGGCATGGAGCTCGCGATGGCGTGCGACATCCGGATCGCGGCCGACCACGCGAAGTTCGGCGTCGTGAACCGGCGCTGGAACGTCGGCGCGGAATCGGGCCTGACCCAGCGGCTGCCGCATATCGTCGGGCTCGGCGTCGCCCTCGACCTCTTGATCACCGGGCGGTGGTTCGACGCGCGGGAGGCGTACCGCATCAACTTCGTGAGCCGCGTCGTCAAGCGCGCGCGGCTCATGGACGAGTGCACGAAACTCGCCGAGCGGATCTGCGAATACCCGCAGTCGTCCCTCCGCACCGACAAGGAAGCCTGCATCCGCGGCCTCGGCATGACGCTCGAGGACGGCCTGCGGCTCGAGAACACGCTGTGGAACACGAACCTCGGGCTCCCGGACACCCTCAACGGTCCCCGGGCGTTCATCGCGAAGCGCAAATTCGCGCCGACGCAGGAGACGTAGCCCGGACGAGGCCCTCGAGCCTCGTCGCGAATTACGTGGAGGGCAACCCCACGGGTGAATAGTCCGTCCGATGCAGAGTCCTGTCCTCGATCGCGCCGACCAGGTCGCCGTGTCGAGCGCTGGTCTGGCGCTTGATCGCGCTCCACTCCGGGTCGCTCATGAACGCTCGCCAGGCGGTGTCCCGCGCCGCCTCGCTCTCCCACTCGAGCAGATAGACGAACTCGAGGCGCCGCTCGCTGCGGCTCTCCCACATGTCGACGATGCGAAAGCCGTGGTGTCGCATGAGGCGCGCGGCGTGATCACGAAAGCGCGCGTGGAACGCCTCCTTGTTGCGCTCGAAGATCTCGTAAATCCGGAGCTGCTGGATCATGGCCGCGACCCACTCCTCCCGTTCACGCGACGCTAGACGAGCTCGATGCCCCGCGGGCCGATGCGGTACTCGACGATCTCGTCCGACATCGCGCTGCCGCGATGCTTGACGACGCACAGCATCCGGGTGAGACGGCTGCCGGCCCGCTCGCTGCCGAGGGCGAGGATCGTGTTCGCGGTCGCGCCGACGTCGCCCGTGGCGACCTTGCGCGCCAGGAGGTCCTCGAGACGTGTCTCCTCGGTGGTGACGAGGAGCAGCGTCGTGACGCGCGAATGGTCGTAGCGGTGGGCGTCGATGAACCCGCGGTGCTGCCACACGGGCAGGCAGATCTCCATCCCCAGCGTCTCGGCGTCGCGATGGATCGTCTTGCGGTAGAGCTCGTCGAACATGAAGAACTGGATCGAGTCCGCGGGCGCGTCCATCGGCTCGACGCCGTCCACGACCACGCGCCGCGTGCCGGCGGCGAGGTGGAAGTACACGAACGGCCGGACCGTGTAGAGGGCGTGGTTATACGTCGCCTTCCAGTTCCAGTCGAACTCCACGCCGCCGTCCGGCGTCGGCACCTGAAAGTCGCGGACGCGCCCGACCCACGAAAGCGCGTTCGAGTAGAACGCCTCCATCTCTCCGGCGGGCGGGTACGGGTCGCTCATGGGTGTGACGGTGTGGGCCCAGGCCTTGAGCGTCCAGCCGAAGAGCCGCGCCGCGTACGCATCGTGCTGCTGCGAGTCGCCGCGCCCGTTCATGTCGAGCACGATGCCGCGCGCGCCGTCGGCGACGCGGCCGTGGTCGGCGAACGTGAGGCCCAGGTGCGTCTTGCCGATGCCCGTCGCGCCGTACACGACGGTCAGCGTGCCGGGCAGCAGGCCGCCGCCGAGCATCGCGTCGAGCTTCGGGAGCCCGGTCGAGACGCGCTCGGTCACGGGCGGAAATTCTACACCGCCCGCCCCTTGGTCGCGAACTGCCGCTCGTAGAGCGCCCCGAGCTCGGCGAGCGTCGTCGCCTGGCCCGGGCCCTTGTCGTCGCGGATCCGCGTGATGCGCGCGAAGCGGAGCGCCAGCCCCGAGGCATAGGTGGGGCTCTTCTGGATCTCGTTGTGCGCGACCTCGACGACGACCTCGGGTCGCACGCGGACGGTATAGCCGTCGTCCGCCGTCGCCAGCGCCCACAAACGGGTGGTCATCGCGGCGAACTCAGCATCGGTGAACCCCTTGAACGTCTTGCCGACGTCCGCGAACCCCTCGCCGTCGCGCACCGCCAGGTGATAGTTCGAGAGCCAGCCCCGGCGCCTCCCCGAGCCACGGTCGGCAGCGACGATGACGCAGTCCACCGTCTCCGGCGCCTTCAGCTTGAGCCAGCGCTTGCCGCGGCCGCCGGGCTCGTAGGCGCTCCGGAGGTCCTTCGCCATCACCCCCTCGTGCCCTGCCTCGAGAGCCCGCGCGAAGAACGCGCGGCCCTCCGCCGCGTCGGTGACGACCCCGCGCTCGGCGAGGTAGCGCCCACCGGTGACTGCGGCGAGCGCGTCCCAGCGCTGCGCGTACGGCTCGTCGATCAGCGAGCGTCCGTCGGCCATGAGGCAGTCGAAGAAATAGAGCGCCAGCGGCATCGCGCGGACCAGCTCCTCCACGCCGTGCACGCGACGGAAGCGCCGCATCAACTCCTGGAAGGGGAGCGGCCGTCCGCCGGGGTCGAGCGCCAGCACCTCGCCGTCGAGCATGAACGGCGCGTGCCCGAGGTGATCGCGGGCGATCTGGACCACGTCGGGGAGGCTCCGCGTGACGTCGGAGAGGCGACGCGTCCAGACCGCCACCCGGTCGCCCTCACGGTGGAGCTGGATCCGCGCGCCGTCGTACTTGAACTCCACCGCCGAGCGGCCGCCGTGGGCGGCGAGCACCTCGTCGAAGTCGCCGGCGATCTCGGCCAGCATCGGCAAGAGTGGCACGCCGGGGCGCGCGGGCGCCGCCGCGAGCGCGGCCGCGCCACCCGTTGCCGCCAGGGCCGCGACGGCCGCGAGGTCGCCGAGCCGCAGCGCCGCGCGGCGGACCGTCGCCACGGACGCGCCGGCCACTCGCGCGATCGCCTCCAGCGCGAGCCCATCGGACACGCCCGTCCGCATCTCGCCCCCGACGATGCGCCCGAGGATCTCACGCTCGCCCTCGGCCGCGCGGGCCAAGAGCTCACTGAGAAGGCGTTCCTTGGACTGGCGAGCCCCCGGGCCCTGGGTCTCGGCGACCGCGGTGAACGCCGCGGCGACATCGGCGAAGCTGAGCGGGGGACCGGCCGGCGGCGCGTCGAGGGCCGGCAACCATCGGACCCCGAGCACCCGCGGGTCGGACGGGGGAAACGTCCGGCCAGTCAAGAACGCCACCGCGGTGGCAACGTCCCCGGCCGGCAGCGCCCGGAGGAACTCGGCGACGAGGCGGAGCTTCTCGAGCTTCGCGGGAGTCCGCTCGAGCTCGTGGCAGAGGGTCACGAGGCTGGCAAAGTCAGCCACATCGTCGATTGTACGGGCCGCCGCTCATGCGTGAGTTCGCTCGAGCCTTTTCATCCCGCCATGAGCAGGGCGACAACACCCCATCCGATGACCGCGGCGAGCGCCAGGGCGGCGCGGGCGATCTCGCGAACCGCGCCACCGCGCGTCTGCAGCCGGCCACCCGCCGCGTGACCGTGCTGGTCGCCGCTCCCATGTATGCTCTCCAGGTGTTGAGTGGAGCGCGCCAAAAAAAAAGCGCGCGAGCCGCGACGGTGGGTCAGCGTGTACGTGAGCGCTCGAGTGCTCATACAACCTTCCTTTCCAGACTCCTCAAAAGCCGCGGAGCAGTCCGATGACCTTGCCGAGAATCCTGATGTGTCGCTGGCGCGGATCCACCACGATGGGTTTCATCGTCCGGTTCTCGGGCTTGAGCACGATGCGGGTACCCTCGCGGAGATAGCGCTTCACCGTGGCTTCGGCGTCGCCGCCCGCGTCGGACTCGAGCAGGGCGACGACGATGTCGTTGGGCTGAGCCGACTCCTGGCGCCGCACCAAGACGAGGTCGCCGTCGCAGATGTGCGCGTCGATCATGCTCTCGCCCCGGACGCGGAGCGCGAACACGTCCGGGCCGTGGCCGGCAAGCGCCGAGGGCGCGACGGGGAGCTCGCCCTCGACGTCCTCGGCAGCGAGGTTCGGCGAACCCGCGGCGATGCGGCCCAGGATCGGCACCGACCTGAACTGGCGTGCGCCGGTGGTCGCCGTGAGCGTGAGCGCCCGCGAGGTGCGCCCGGCGCTCGCTCTTCGCTGGAGCGCGCCCTTACGCTCGAGCGCGCGAAGGTGGTCGAAGGCGGCGCGGGGCGTGATCTTGAATCGGTCGCCGATCTCGCGCACGGTCGGCGGCACCGTGTGCCGAGCGGTGAAGCTCTGGATGAAGCTCAGAATCTCCCGCTGTCGCCCCGTGAGCTCTCGCATGCGGCCGCCTCCCGTGAACTGGATAATACTCAACGGATGTTGAGCCTGTCCAGGAAAAAAGAGAGGCGCTCAGGCCGGCTCCCACGGCTCGCAGACCGGGCACGTCACGTACCCTTGCTCGCGGGCGTCGGCGACGTGCTTGAAGTACGCGCGCTCCGCGTCGGGGATCCGAAGAACCCACGTGCAGTCGGTCCGGTGAAAGAGGCGCGACCCGCGCTTCCCGCAGAACGGCTCGGCGGGCTCGGTCGTGGTCGCGACGGTCGGAGCCCCAGCGCCGTCGGCGACCGGCTCGGCACCCGACGGCATGATCGTCGCCGTCGGCGGCGCGGTCTCGACGCTCGGCACGGTCGAAGGCTGGCTGATCGGATCGAGGTCGTTCAGGTTGAGGTTCGTCTCAACGGTCGTGCGGAACTCGTCGCTCGCGCGGCGGAACTCGCGCAGTGCGCGGCCGACCATCCGTCCGAGTTCCGGCAGCTTCGAGGGGCCGAAGACGAGGAGCGCGATGACCCCGATGACGACCATTTCCTGGAGCCCGATGTCGAACATGATCCGAGGCTAGAGTACCACCGGCGACGCGCGCTTGAACTCGGCGATCGCGTCGCTGTAGACCTGCTCGGTCCGCTCGGCGACGCTCGACCAGCTGAAGCGCGTCTCGACCCGCCGGCGACCCGCACGCCCCATGGACCGGCCGAGCGCCGGGTTCGCGAGCACCCGCGTGAGCGCCTCGGCGAGCACGTCTGGGCGCGCCGGCTCCACCAGGAGTCCCGTCTCGCCGTCCACGACCACCTCGAGGATGCCGCCGACCGCGGAGGCGACCACGGGCGTCTCGCACGCCATCGCTTCGAGGTTGATGAGCCCGAAGGGCTCGTAGACCGACGGGCACGCGAACACGGCGGCGTGGCTGTAGAGCTGCGTCACGACGTCGTGCGGGACCATCTCGTTGATCCAGACGGCGTTCGGGTGGGCCGAGACCGCGCGCCGCAACCGCGCCTCGATCTCCGGGGTGTCGGGCGCGGAGGCGCAGAGGACGACCTGCACGCCCGCGGGGAGTCGCGTCGCGGCCTCGAGCAAGTGGAAGATCCCCTTCTGGTCGGTGATGCGCCCGACGAACAGGACGTAAGGCGTCCGCACGCCGAACCCGTCGAGCGCGTCGCGCTTGTCGGTGGGCCGGAAGCGCTCGGGGTCGATCCCGTTGTGGATGACGATCACCTTCGACGGATCCACACGGAAGTGGGCCAGGATGTCCTCTCGCATCGTCGCGGAGACCGCGATCACGCGGTCGGCCGCCTCGACCGCTGTCTTCTCGATCCAGGTCGAGAGGAGGTACCCCGTGGAGAGCTGGTCGGCCTTCCAGGGCCGGAGCGGCTCCATGCTGTGGAGCGTGACGACGAGCGGGATCCGGTAGAGCGTCCGGATCCAGAGCCCCGCCATGTCGGCGTACCATGTGTGGGCGTGGGCGATGTCGGCGTCCACGTGATCGCGGGCCATCGCGAGGGCGATCGACAGCGTCTCCAGCGCCGGGGCGAATCGCGGCCCGTCTGGGCCGGCGCTCACGCGCGCCCAGGGCGCGTAGCCGCGCACGACGATCCCGTGGCCCCCCGCGTCGGGCGGACGCTCGCCGAAGCAGCGGACCTCGACCGCCATGCGGCGGGCGAGGGCCTGGGTCAGCTGGTCAACGACGACGCCCGCGCCGCCGTAGACGTGCGGCGGGTACTCGCGCGTGAGCACGAGCGCCTTCACGAAGCGGTGGTGCCCCCCTCATCCTCGTCCTGGCGCTCGAGCTTGCGCGAGACGGTGCGCGGGTCGATGCCGAGCAGCTTGGCGGTGAGGGTCTTGTTGCCCTTGGTGGCGCGCAGCGTCTCCTCGAGCAACCGCGCCTCGACCTCGGCGAGGGGCGTCCCGATGCGGACGGAAAGAACGCCCTCCGGGAGCGGCGTCGCGCCGGCGATCTCCTCGGGCAGGTCGGCGACGTCCATGAGGGCGCCCCGCGCCAGGACGACGCCGCGCTCGATGACGTTCTCGAGCTCACGCACGTTCCCGGGCCAGGCGTAGGCCTCGAGCCGGCGGATCGCGTCGTCGGTGAAGCCCTCGAGCCGGCGGTTGTTCTTCGCCGAGTAGACGCGGAGGAAGTGCTGGGCGAGGACGTGGATGTCCTCCCGCCGCTCCCGGAGCGGCGGGACGGTGAGGGTGATGACGTTGAGCCGGTAGTACAGATCCTCGCGAAAGCGCTTCTCCCTCACCATCTGCGCGAGCTCCTGGTTGGTCGCCGCGACGATGCGGACGTCCACGCGGAGCGACTTCGTCCCGCCGAGCCGCTCGAACTCACCCTCCTGGAGCACCCGGAGGATCTTGGGCTGGGTCACCGGCGAGAGGTCCGAGACCTCGTCGAGGAACAGGGTGCCGCCGTCGGCGAGCTCGAAGCGGCCCTCCTTCCGCCCCGCCGCGCCGGTGAACGCGCCCTTCTCGTAGCCGAACAGCTCCGACTCGAGCAGCGTCTCGGGCAGCGCCGCGCAGTTCACCGCGATGAACGGCCCGCGGCTCCGCGCCGAGCGCGCGTGGATCGTGCTCGCGACGAGCTCCTTGCCCGTGCCGCTCTCGCCCTGGATGAGCACCGTGGCGGAGCTGTCCGCCACTTGCTCGACGAGCGTCATCATTCGGCGGAAGGCGGGGCTCGACCCGACGACCGCGCCCTGCGCGAGCAGGTCGTCGAGCCGCTGCTGGAGCGCGCGGTTCTGCTGGATCAGCACGCGGCGCTCGAGCGCCTGGCGGATCAACCGCAGGAGCTGGGCGCGCTGGAAGGGCTTCGTGAGGAAGTCGTAGGCCCCCTCTTTCATCGCCTTGACCGCCTCCTCGACCGTCCCGAACGCGGTCAGGAGGATCACGTCCACGTCGGCCGCGATCGCCTTGACCGCGCGCAGCAGCTCGATGCCCGACAGGCCCGGCATCTTGAGGTCGGTGAGGACCAGGTCCACGCCCCCCGCCTGGAGGCGCTCGAGCGCAGCGTTGCCGTCCGAGGCGAGGATGACGCGATACCCCTCGCGCGTCAGCGTGCGCTCGAGGCTCTCGCGGAGCCCGGGATCGTCGTCGGCGATCAGCAGCATGGCGGGATCAGACATTCACGGCCCTCTTGATCGGCAGCCGGATCGTGAAGATCGCGCCACGGCTGGGCCGATTCGACCATCGGATCTCGCCGCCGTGCTCCTCCGCGATCTGGCGCGTGATCGACAGGCCGAGGCCGGTGCCCTGTGGCTTCGTCGTGAAGAACTGCTCGAAGAGCCGCGGCCCCACGGCGTCCGGGATGCCGCCGCCGGTGTCGGACACGGAGATCTCCACCGAGTCGCCGTCGAAGTGGCTCGCGATCGTGAGCTCGCCGCCGCTCGACAGCGCCTCGAGCCCGTTCTTCACGAGATTCAGCGCCGCCTGACGCAGGAGGCCGCGGTCGATCTCCATCACCGGCACGTTCGGGTCGATCGCGACGCGGACCGTGAGCCCCTGGCGCGTGGCGACCGGGCGGACGAAGTCGGCCAGCTCTCCCACGAGCTGGTTCACCGACTCCTCCTCGAAGTTGGGGCGTGGGAAGCGGGCGAACGCGAGGTACTCCTCGGTGAGCGCGTCGAGCGCGTTGACCTGGTCCCGGATCGCGGTGACGAGCCCCGCCGCCTCCTGCATGTCCGGGTCCGGGCGCCCACGCACGATGTCGTTGAGCATATCGGCGTTGAGCTCGATCGCGCTGATCGGGTTGCGCACCTCGTGCGCGACCTTGAGCGACAGGCGCCCGACGGTCGCCATCCGCTCGGCGACGAGCAACTCCTGCTGGGCGGTCTGCAGGCGCGAGAGCGTCCCCGTGAGCTCCACGTTCAGCCGCTCCACCTCATTGCGCGCCCGCCGCTCCCGCTCCGCGACGAGGCCGAGCGTGACCGCGGGGAGGCCGACGAGCGCGGCGAGGATCACGGGCGGCGTCCAGCCCACCCACGGCGGCACGAGCCACGCCGACAGCGCGTAGAGCGCCCCGGCGAGCACCGCCGCGCCCAGGCCCACCCACGTGCCGAAATAGTACGCGTTGACCGCCACGAGCGGGAAGAAGAGCAGGTAGAAGAGGCTCGTCGCCGCGCCCGTCAGCGAGAGGAGCACGAAGACCAGGAGGAGGTCGATCGCCAGGGCGCCCACGAAGATCGCGCGCGTCGCTCGCGGGTTGGCCGTCACGAGCGCGAAGATCCCCACCTTGTAGGCGGCGAACCAGAAGACCAGCGAGTACAGGTCGATCGCGTGGCGAGGACCCAGGGGCACGAGCCCGAGCGTGGCGAGGCCGCCCACCATGACGACGGCGAGGAGCACGGCGAAGACACGCTCGTCCCGCTCGAGCAGCCGGAAAATCGCGTGCCAGGGCTTCCGCTCGGTCGACGTCACACTTCTCCTCCCGCCGACTATAGCACTACGGCCGGCGGCTTCTGCGATAGGCGCCGAGCACGAGCCACGCCGCGACGGCCGCGACGGCCACGAGCGTGAGCCAGCGCTCAACCCGGTGGATGTCGCGCAGCACGCCCTGGACCTGGTCGGCGAAGACGTGCGCGAGCCCGAAGCTCGCCGAGATGCCGAACACGGCCGCCGTCGCGTCGATGGCGAGGAACTTCCCGAACGGCACGCGGGCGATCCCCGCCGTGAGGAAGGCGGCCGCGCGGAGCCCCATCACGTGGCGCGCGGTCAATAGAATTTTCACGCCGTGCTCCCGGTAGGCCGCCTTGAGCTGCTCCTCACGCGCCCGGCTCAGCACCCGCCGGACCACACGCCAGTCCAGCAGGCGCTCACCCCAGTGGTGGCCGGCCCAGTAAAGGATCACGTCGCCCGTGAGCGCCCCGACCAGGATCACGGGAAGCGCGAGCCACCACGCGAATATCCCCGCGTGCGAGAGCACGGCGGCCGCGACGATCGGCACTTCCTCGGGCACGGGCAGGCCGAGCCCGGCGCCGACCAGGACGAGGAACAGACCGAGGTAACGCAGCTGCCCGATGAGGGTCGCGACCACACCGCACCTCGCGAAGATCCGGCTCGTGTTCGCTTCCGACAGTGTATACTCCAGAATGTCAGGTGCGGTCGTCGGTTCGCTGTGAACCGTCCTTCCAGAATGGAGCTCTTCGCATGGCTGTCAAACTCTTCATCGGCGGCCTTTCATTTTCGACCTCCAACGAGGGCCTGCGCGAAGCCTTCGCCGCGGCCGGCACCGTCGAATCCGCGAGCGTCGTGACGGATCGGGAGACCGGCCGGTCGCGCGGCTTTGGGTTCGTCGAGATGGCGACGCCCGAGGAGGCCGAGCAGGCCATCAGCCGCCTGAACGGCACGAACCTCGACGGCCGGACGATCCTGGTCGAGAAGGCCAAGTCCCCCGGCAGCGGCGGCGGCGATCGCCGCGGCGCCGGCGGCGGTCGCAGCGGTTCGCGCGGCGGCCGCTGGTAGCGACGCCCGCCCACAGCGGTTTCTTCTTCCGCGAGCGCCGCGGCGGTAGTCTGTCGCCATGCCGACGATCCTCCACACCGAGGCGTCGCTCGGGTTCGGCGGCCAGGAACTCCGCATCGTCGCCGAGTCGCGCTGGCTCCGGGAGCACGGCTGGGGAGCGCTCATCGCCTGCCAGCCCGGGAGCCGCCTTTTCGCCGAGGCGCGGGCGGGAGCGGCGGACGCCTCCGCCGTGCGGATGCGCGGCGCCGTCGACCTCGGGGCGCTCTGGGCACTCCGCCGCCTGATGCGAGCGCGCGGCGTCGATCTCGTTCACACCCACAGCTCCACCGATAGCTGGCTCGGTGCGCTGGCCGCGAAGTCGCTCGGCCTCCCCGTCGTGAGGAGCCGTCACGTGTCGATCGCCATCCGGAGCGCGCTCGTCTACAGGCTCGCCGACCGCATCGTCACCAGCGGCGAGACGGTGCGGGCGATCGTCGTGCACGCCGGGGTCCCCGGCGAGCGCGTCGTCGCGATCCCGGCGGGCGTGGACACCGCGCGGTTCCACGCCGCCGTGTCCGGCAAGACCGTGCGCGACGAGCTGCGGGTCGGCGCCGGCGAGCCCCTGATCGGCCTCGTCGCCAACATCCGCGGCTCCAAGGGCCACAACGTCTTCCTCGAGGCCGCGCGGGACGTGCTGAGGGCCGCGCCTCGCGCGCGGTTCCTGATCGTGGGCGACGGCGTCGGCTACGACGACGTCCGGCGGCGCGTGTCGGACCTGGGCCTCACCCGCCACGTCACCATGACGGGATTCCGGCGCGACATCCCCGAGGTGATGGCCGCCCTCGACGTCCTCGTGCTGCCCTCGATCCGCTCGGAGGCCGCGTCGCAGGTGATCCCACAGGCGCTCGCGGTGGGCACGCCCGTCGTGGCCACGACCGTGGGAGGGAGCCCCGAGCTCGTCCGCGACGGCGAGACGGGCCGGCTCGTCCCGCCAGACGACGCGCGCGCGCTGGCCCGCGCGGTGCTCGAGATCCTTCGCGACCCGGAGCGGGCCCGCGCGATGGGGCGCGCGGGCCAGGCGGTGGTCGGCGCGGGGCTCACGCTGGAGGCGTCCATGGCGCGCACGACCGCGGTGTACCGCGAGCTGCTGACGCGCGATTGACTCCATAAGATGACGCCGCCATCCAAGAGACCTGTGGCTCAGTCGCCGCCGCCGACGGAGCTGCGATTCTCCAGGGCCGAGTGTTTCATCGTCTGGGTGGCGAGCCGGTTGATGCGTCGCGCCCTTCGCCGGCCGGCGCGTCCGCCCGGGCGGCGCTGACCGGTGCTGCGCCAGCTGCGTGTCGCTCTTCGGACCGGCATCGTCACCGAACCGGCGCCGCGCGACTCAAACGTCGAGCGCGTCGGCGCACGCCTCGCCGACGAGATCCGGCGCCGCTTCCGCCGCTCGCTGGCGATCCGCGAGGTGGACGCCGGCTCGTGCAACGGCTGTGAGCTCGAGATTGCAGGCCTGACGGGCCCGCACTACGACCTCGAGCGCTTCGGCCTCTCCTTCGTCGCCTCGCCGCGCCACGCCGACTGCCTGCTCGTGACCGGCCCCGTGACGCGGAACATGGCCGAGGCGCTCCGGCGGACGTGGGAAGCGACGCCCGACCCGAAGATCGTCATCGTCGTCGGCGACTGTGGCCGCGACGGCGGGATCTTCCGCGGGTCCTACGCGATCGTCGGCGGCGCAGACGCCGTCGTCCCCGTCGACGCCGTCGTCCCGGGCTGCCCGCCCTCGCCCGCGGCGATCCTGGGCGCCATCCTCGACGTGATCGGCCGCCTGCGTTGATGGCGGCGGCCGGCCGGTTCGTCGCCGCCGCGGTCGGGCTCGTCGCGCTCGTCCTGGGGCTCGGCGGCGTCGCGGGGCGCGCCTTCACCGTCACCGTGGACTGGCTCGTACCGCTCGGCGGCCTCGAGCTCAGGCTCGATCCGCTCGGCGGGCTCTTCCTCGCGCTCGTCGGGGGCGTGGCCCTGCCCGCGTCCGTCTATGCGGCCGGCTACGCGGGGAGCGCGCGGCGCGGCGCGCTCGCCTACCCGGTGTTCGTCGCGTCCATGGGCGTCGTCCCGCTCGCGGCGAACATGATGACCTTCGCCATCGCGTGGGAGCTGATGTCGCTCGCCTCCTACTTCCTGGTCCTCCACGAGCGCGAGGCGCGCGAGTCGGTGCGCGCGGCCTGGGTGTACGCCGTCATGACCCACGCCGGGCTCGCGTGCCTGCTCGCCGGCATGTTGCTCCTGGGCGCGTGGACCGGGAGCCTCCGCTTCGCCGACTGGCGGGCGGCCGCGCCGACGCTCGACACGGGCGCGCGCGGCGTCGTGTTCGTCCTCCTGGCGGCCGGCTTCGCCGGAAAGGCAGGCGTGATCCCGCTCCACGTGTGGCTCCCGCTCGCCCACCCGGCGGCGCCGAGCCACGTCTCCGCGCTCATGTCAGGCGTCATGATCAAGCTCGGAGTCTACGGGCTCCTGCGCGCCGGCCTCGACTGGCTCGGCGTCGGGCCCGCCTGGTGGGGCGTCGCCGTCCTGCTCGCCGGCACCGTGTCGGCGCTGATCGGCGTGCTCTACGCGCTCGTGGACCGCGATCTCAAGAAGCTTCTCGCGTTCTCCTCGATCGAGAACGTCGGGATCATCCTGATCGGCGTCGGCGCGGGCATGCTCTACCACAGTGTCGGGCTCGCCGGGCTCGCGCTCCTGGCGCTCGCGGGCGCGCTCTATCACACGATCAATCACGCCGCGTTCAAGGCCCTGCTCTTCCTCGGCGCCGGCGCCGTCGTCCGCGCCACGGGCACGCGCAACATGGAGGAGCTGGGGGGGCTCATCAAGCGGATGCCCTGGACGGCTGCGTGCTTCCTCGTGGGCTCGGCCGCGATCGCCGCGCTGCCGCCGCTCAACGGGTTCGTGGGCGAGTGGCTCACGTTCGTCGCCCTTCTCCAGTCCACCCGCCTCGCTCAGCCGGCCCTCAACCTGACGTTCGCGCTCGGGATCGCGGGTCTCGCACTGACGAGCGGCCTGGCGGTGGCGTGCTTCGTCAAGGCGTTCGGCATCACGTTCCTGGCGCTCCCCCGAGGCGACGCCGCCGCCCACGCGCGCGAAGCCCCGGCCTCGATGCGCGCGGCGATGGTCGCGCTCGCGATCGCCTGTGTGGCGCTCGGCCTCGGCGCAACGCTCGTCGTCCCCGCGCTCGTCTCCGTCGCCGGCGCGCTCACCGGCGACCGCGCCCCGATCGCGGTCGGCGACTGGCTGACGCTCGGCGTCTCGAGCGGCTTCGCGACGCTCTCGATGCTCGCGATCGCCCTCGCCCTTGCGGTGGCGCTCGCGCTGCCGCTCGTCGCCCTCCGTCTCGCCGGCGCCGCGCGCGGCCGCCGGCTCTACGAGACGTGGGGGTGCGGGCGAATGCTGCAGACCCCGCGGATGGAGTACACCGCGGCAGCCTTCGCCGACCCGTTCAAGCGCGTCTTCGACTTCTTCTACCGGCCCGAGAAACACCTGGACATCGAGTTCTACCCGGGGTCGCGCTTCTTCGTCGAGCGCATCGAGTATACGAACCCGACGCGCTCGGTCTTCGACGACTGGCTGTACCGCCCGGCCCTCGACGCGCTGCGCGGCGTCGCCCGCCGGGCGCAGGCGATCCAGTCGGGGAGCGCCAACGTGTACCTGGCGTACATCCTTGCCGCGCTCCTCCTCCTCCTGGTGCTCGCATGATCACCACCGTCCTGATCGCCCTCGCCCAGCTGATCGTCGTCGGCGCGGGCGGGCCCCTCCTCGTCGGCGTCGTGCGCACGCTCAAGGCGCGGCTCGTCGGGCGCACCGGCCCGAGCCCGTGGCAGCCGTACGCCAATCTGCGCAAGCTCCTCCGCAAGGAGCCGGTCGTCTCGACGACGACGTCGTGGATCTTCCGCGCGACGCCCTATGTGCTGGTCGCGACGATGCTCGTGACCGCGCTCGTCGTGCCGGTCCTCGTCACGCGGCCGGCGCTCGGATTTGCGGGCAACATCATCCTGCTCATGTACCTGTTCATGCTCGGCAGCTTCTTCCTGGCGCTCGCCGGGCTCGACTCGGGCAGCGCCTTCGGCGGCATGGGCTCGAGTCGCGAGGTGGTGGTCGCCGCACTCGCCGAGCCGACGATCATCCTGGCGGTCTTCGCGCTCGTCCTGCGCGCCGACACGATCAACCTCGGCGGCGTCGTCGAGCGCCTCGCGCGCGAGCCGCTGCTCGCCGCGAACCCCGCGCACCTCCTCGCGTTCGTCGCGTTCTTCATCGTCATGCTGGCCGAGACGGGGCGGCTCCCGGTGGACAACCCGGCGACCCACCTCGAGCTCACGATGATCCACGAGGCGATGGTGCTGGAGTACTCGGGACGGTACCTGGCCCTGGTGGAGTGGGCGTCGGCGATGCGGCTCTTCGTCTTCATGACGCTCCTCGCCAACCTCTTCTTCCCCTGGGGCGTGACGGGCCTCGTCGAGCCGCTGCCCGTCCTGCTGGGGCTGCTGGCGCTCGCCGGCAAGCTCGCCGTGCTCGCCGCCGCGCTCGCGGTCCTCGAGACGGCCGTCGCCAAGCTCCGGCTCTTTCGCGTGCCCGAGCTCCTGGCGGGCTCGTTCGCGCTCGCGCTCCTCTCGGTCACCGCGGTGTTCCTGGTCCCATGACCACCGCCGCGAACCTCCTCGCGTTCCTCGGCCTGGTCGTGACACTGCTCCTCGTCTGGCGGCAGAGCTGGCCGGGCCGACTTCGCCTCTTCGCGGTCCAGTCCGCGCTGCTCGCCGTCCTCGCCACCGCCGTCGGCGTCCTCGCGGGCAAGTGGGCTCTCGTCGGAGTCGGCGCCGTCTTCCTCGTGGTCAAGGCGTGGGCGATCCCACGCGTGCTCTGGCGTATCGGCGCCGGGACGCCGTTGCGCCCCGTCGTTCCCCGGCGGTCCTCCGGCATTCCGCTCCTCATCGCGGGCGTGCTGATCGTCGCCGCCTACGTGATCATGCTGCCCGTCAACGCGGCGACGGAGCTGCCGACGGAGGGCGGCATCCCGCTCGCGTTCGCGATGGCCCTCATCGGCCTCTACCTCTGCGTCACCGGCCACGACGCGTTCGGCCACATCCTGGGCTTCCTCGTCTTCGAGAACGGCATCTTCGCCCTCGCGATCCTCGCGACCTATGGCCTGCCGTCCATCGTCGAGGCGGGCGTTTTCCTCGACGTCCTCGTCGTCGTGCTGATCATGGAGGGCGTCGTCGAGCAGGTCCGTCACGAGCACGCCTCGATCGAGGAGGAGGAGCTCCGGGAGCTGCGCGGATGACGCTCCTCGCCCTCCTCACGGTCCCCCTGGCGGGCGCGCTCGTGCTAGCGCGGTGCCGGGGCCGGCTGGCGACGGCCGTCCACGCGCTCACCGCCGCGCTCACGCTCGCGGCGGCGCTGGCGGTCGCGCTCGCGGTCTACGAGAGGAGCGTCGTGACCGCGCTCGACGGCTTCCTGCGGGCCGACGCGCTGTCGGCGTGGATGGTCACGCTCGTCGGCCTGGTCGGTGCGCTGGCCGCGACCGAGGCGCCGCGTTACGCCGCGGGACGCTTCTACCTCCTCTTCCACCTCTTCGTGTTCACGATGCTCCTCGCCGTGACCACCGACGACATCGGGCTCATGTGGGTCGCGATCGAGGGCACGACGCTCGCCTCGGTCTTCCTCGTGAACTTCGAGGGCACGCGGGCCGCGCTCGAGGCCGCGTACAAATACCTCCTGATCTGCTCGGTCGGCATCGCGATCGCCTTCCTCGGCACCGTGCTCGTGTACTTCGCCGACATCCAGCTCTTCCGCGACGAGGTCGACGCGCTCCGGTGGACGACCCTGCTCCGGGTCGCGCCGGGATTGCCGCCGCGGGTCATCAAGCTCGCCTTCGTCTTCCTCGTCGTGGGCTACGGCACCAAGGCGGGGCTCGTGCCGATGCACACCTGGCTCCCCGACGCCCACAGCGAGGCGCCGGCGCCGGTGAGCGCGCTCATGTCGGGCGTCCTCCTCTCGGTCGGGATCTATGCCCTCCTGCGCTTCAAGCCGGTGGTGGACCTCGCGGCGGGCCCGGAATTCGCGCGACGGATCCTCCTGGTGTTGGGGCTCGCCTCGATGGCGGTCGCCGCGCTGTTCCTGTGGACCTCCCGAAACTTCAAGCGGATGCTCGCCTACTCGAGCGTCGAGCACATCGGCATCGTGTGCCTCGGCCTGGGCTTCGGCGGCGCCTGGGGCGTGACGGGCGCGCTGGCGCACATCGTCAACCACGCGCTCGCGAAGTCGGCGCTCTTCCTCCTGGCCGGGCGGATCCGCGCCGCGTACGACTCCGCCGAGGTCCTGGCGGTGCGCGGGCTGATGGGACCGCTCCCGCGCACGGGCGGCGCGTTCCTCGCCGCGATGCTCGCGCTGATGGGGCTGCCGCCCTTCGGGCTCTTCACGAGCGAGGTGATGATCTTCGGCGCGGGCTTCCGCGAGGGCAGGACCGCCGTCGCGGCGCTCGGCCTCGTGCTCCTCGTCGTGGCGTTCGCGGGCTTGCTTCGGACAACGCAGACGATGCTCCACGGGACCCCGGCGCAGGTCCCCGCCCACCCGTCGGCCGGCGCGTGGCCGGCGGTCCCCGTGCTCGTCGCGCTCCTGTTGCTCGTGCTCACGGGTCTCGCGTGGCCCCCCGGCCTCGCCGACGCGCTCGATCGGATCGCGACCGTGGTGAGGGGCTGACGTGGCGGCCGTCTCGCTCGACGCTCTCGGGCACGCCGTCGTCGAGTCGGGCGCGACGGGCGTGGCGACGCGCGCGCCCGACGCCCTCGAGTGCCGCCTGCCGGCCGGGGAGCTTCCAGCGCTGGCCGACCGGCTCGCGGAGCTTGGCGCGTCCTGCCAGTTCCTCGCCGCGGCGGACGCGCGCACGAGCTCGGGCGCCTTCACGCTGGTCTACGCGTTCGCGCCCGCGACCCTCTCGCCGCGTGTCGCCGTGCTCGTCCCCGTCGCGCCCGACGCCCCGCGGTTCCCCTCGCTCGCGACGCGGTCGTTCGCGGCGAGCCGCTTCGAGCGCGAGGTCCACGATCTCTTCGGGCTCATACCCCTCGGCCATCCCGACCTGCGCCGGCTGGCGCTCCACCAGTTCTGGCCCGAGGGCTATCATCCGCTACGGCGGGACGTGGTGGCGCGCGACGACTTCCGGGATGAGGCGCAGCCGTTCCCGTTCCGGCGCGTCGAGGGCGAAGGCATCTTCGAGGTCACCGTGGGCCCGGTTCACGCCGGGATCATCGAGCCCGGCCACTTCCGATTCAGCGTCGAGGGCGAGACGATCGTGAACCTCGAGACACGGCTCGGCTTCGTGCACAAGGGCACGGAGAAGCTCTTCGAAACGCTCCCCCTGGACCGCACGCCGGCGCTCGCGGAGCGCATCTCGGGCGACACGAGCGTCGGCCACGCGCTCGCGCACTGCCAGGCGCTCGAGACGCTGGCCGGCTGCGTCGTGCCGCCACGCGCGCGCTGGCTCCGCGTCGTCCTCCTCGAGCTCGAGCGCGTCTACAACCACGTGGCCGACGTCGGCATGATCGTCGGCGACACGGGCTTCGCATTCGGCCATGCGCACTGTTTCAGGATCCGCGAGGAAGCGCTCCGGCTGAACGAGCGGATCGCCGGCCACCGGCTGCTCCGCGGCGCCGTCGTGCCGGGCGGCGTGACGGGGCCCATCGAGCGCGCGGCGCTCGGCGAGGTGGCCGCGACCGTGGAGGCGCTCGTCACCGAGTTCCTCGAGATCGCGCGGCTGTGCCTGGACAACACGATGGTGCTGGAGCGGCTGCAGAACACCGGGCGGCTCGCGACGCGCACGGCGCGGGAGATGCAGGTCGTCGGGCTCGTCGGGCGGGCGAGCGGGATCGACGCCGACCTCCGGCGCGACGCGCCCTTCGCCGCGTATGGCGAGCTCGGCGTGCGGGCGGCCGTCTACGACGCCGGCGACGTGTGGGCGCGAACGCTGGTGCGCGTGGATGAGGTACGGGAGTCGGCGCGCCTGATCCGCGCCGCGGCCCAACACACCCCGGACGGACCGACGCGCGTGGGTCTGCCGCCGCTGACCCCGGGGGCGCATGCGTTCGGGCTCGTCGAGGCGTGGCGGGGCCCCGTCTGGCACTGGGTGCTCGCCGAGGGGCCGGCGAGACTCGCACGGGTGAAGGTCGTGGACCCGTCGTTCAGGAACTGGCCGGCGCTCGAGTACGCCGTGCTGAAGAACATCGTCCCGGACTTCCCGCTCTGCAACAAGTCCTTCAACCTCTCGTACTCCGGGAACGATCTGTAGCGTCGGAGGGACGGGCCGAGAAGCGGCGCATGTCGCCCTTCGCCCGGCGGCCGTCGGCCTCGATGGCGAAGCCCGCCGCCTCGACGGCGCGCTCGGTGTCGCGGTTCGGGTGACAGCCGCCGGAGACCCGCACCCATGGCCGCTCGAGCCTGTCCTGCAACCGCGCCTTCCACGGCCGGGTCGAGCGCACATGCTCGAGCAGGCGAAGCCGGCCGTCGGGGCGGAGGACGCGCCCGACCTCGACGAGCCCGCGCCGCGCGTCCGGGACGCTGCAGAAGACCAGGCCGCTCACCACCGTGTCGAAGCTCCTGTCGCGGAACGGCAGCGCCTCGGCGCTGCCGCAGACGAGGGGCACGCGCGGCGCCCGCCGGCGCGCGCGCCGGAGCGAGTCCCACGCCGGATCGAGACCCACGACCCTGACGGCCGCGCCGTAGAGCGGCAGGTTCCGCCCCGTCCCGCACCCGACGTCGAGGGCCCGGCCGCGCGCGCCGTCGACGAGCCATCGCCTCCAGCGCGCGAGACCGGTCCGCTCGTAGACGGAGCACAGCGCGTCGTAGAGCCAGGGGATCTGCTCGAGGCCGCGCACCGATCAGGCCTCCGGGAAGACGACGAGGGCGCCCGTGTAGTTGTGGAAGAAATTCCGGCGGCCGACGGGCGCGAACTCGCCGTTGCCGAAGAACCCGACGAGCGGAAACTCGCCCAGGTGCTTCCGGATCAGCGTCACGTCGTGGTCGGCGACGCCGAAGAGTCCCTGCCCGCGCCCGGCGCAGTCGAAGTACGCGCCGAACGCGGGGCGGCGGCCGCCGAGGCGCGCGGCCAGCGCCTCGAGCGTCGCGGTGAGATCCTCCCGCGACGCTTCGGCGTCACGGATCTGGAACTGGACGGTCTGCCCCACCCGCACGCGCTCGGCGACGGCGACCGCGCCGCTCGCCTGGTCGATCCCGACGAGGTTGCGCACGAGGAAGTCGCCCCGCTCGAGCGGCGATTTTGCCGGATCCATCGCGAGGCCGGCGAAGACTCCGGCGCGTCGGATCCGCTCCGCGCCCTGCGGCAGGGCCCGGATCGCGTCGCCCAGGACCTCGAGCGCGGACCGGCCGGCGATCTGCTGGATCACGTTCCCGTCGGCGCGCGTCACGACGTAAGGCTCGCCGATCGGCGTACAGCCCTGCGCGACGCCGATCATCGGCTCGAGGCCCGAGAGGGCGACGCCGGCGAGCGCACCCTGTGCCGCGTCGGTCGCGTAGAGCTCGAACGCCGGCTCACCCGCCGCGACGGCGCCGACGACGGGGACGAAGCCGAGCGCCTCGTGGAGTCCGTCGAGGAGCCCCCGCGGATCGAGCCCCAGCGCGTCGGGGAGGACGAGCAGGCATCCGCCCTCGGCCACCGTGGGCCCGATGCGCTGTGCGACCTCGTCGCCCGTCCCGCGCCCCTGCGCCGCGAGCAGAAACGGCGTCACGACGAGCCGCTCGCCTCTCGCCACGAGGACAGCCACCGCGGGCCCTTCCTCCACCTCGCGGCGCTCGGTCAGGACGCCCGCGCCGCTGCAACCGAGGACGACGCGCGCGCCGGTGGCGCGGCGGACCGCGTGCAGCAGCTCGTGGGCGCGCGGCCCGGCGTCGCTCGACACGAACACGAGCGCCAGATCTGCACGCTCCGCGCCGCTCGCAGCGAGCGCGCCGAGGGACGCCTCGAGCGCGGCGTCGTCCGGCGCCCCACCGACGGCGAGGGCCGATCCAGCGGCGATCACGGAGCCAAGGCCCCTACCGCGCCTCGAGCCGGCAGATGAAGATGCTGTTCTGGGGACCCGGCGCGTCCACCACGTCGACAGACTTGAAGCCCGCCTCGTCGAGCATGCGCCGCGCGGTCTCGGTGCCCCAGGCCGTCCCCAGCCCGGCGCCCCCTTCGGCAAGCGACACGGTCATACAGTGCAGCACGCTCACCCCGTACATGTAGGGCGTGAAGGGACTGCCGATGTTGTCCTCGAGGCGGCTCGAGGCCTTGGGCTCGATCATGAGATAGACGCCGTCGGGTAGGAGCGCGCCGGCGGCGCGCCGGAGCACCGTCGCCGGATCACGCTGGTCGTGGATCGCATCGAAGGATGTGAGCAGATCGAACTTCGGCTCGCCGGGCAATCGGGTGACGTCGAGGACCTCGAAGCGTGCGTTCGACACCCCCATCTCGGACGCCTCGGCCCGCGCACGGACGACGGCGTCTTCGCCGAGGTCGTAACCGACGAAGGTGGAATTGGGATACTGCCGGGCCATCAGGTTGATCGCGTGGCCGGTTCCGCAGCCGAGGTCGGCCACCCGAATCCCCTGCTCGAGCCGCTCGGGCAGTCCCTTGGCGGCGGGCAGGAAGCCCTTGATCAGCAGGCCGTCGTAGAGGAGACGCCAGGAGGCGTCCATGAACTCGGTGAAATCCGGCCGGTACTCCGAATACGGGACACCCCCGCCGTTCCGAAAGCATTCGACGACTCTGGCAAGACGCGCCGCGAGCATCGGCAGGCCCTGGCTGGCGGCCGCGAGGTTCCGGCTCGACGTCCCCGTGAGGCAGACGGCGTGCTCGGGCGGCAGCGAAAACGTCCGCGAGGCCGCGTCGTACTCGAGGACGCCTCCGGTGGCGAGCGCGCAGAGCCACTCGCGGACGTAGCGCTCGGAGAGTCTCGCCCGCGCGGCGATCTCCTGGCTCCCGCCCGGGCCCTTCGCGACGGCCTCGAACAGCCCCGTGCGGTGTCCGATGTCCACCATCAGCGTGAGCACGCCGCTCGTGTAGAACCCGAACAGCTTCCGCGCGAACTCCTGGGTCCGCTGCTTGTCGAGCTTGGCTTCCATGACGGCTCCCCCGCGTACCCGCTCGGATGGTTGAAGAGGTCGGACGAATCGTCCGTCGGCGCGAGCGTAGACCAGGAGCACCCTCGGGGCAAGCCAGAGTACACTGGAGCGCCGTGGGCCTCGCGATCGTCCAGGTCGACGCGTTCACCGACACGCCGTTCCGCGGCAATCCCGCGGCGGTGTGCGTCCTGCCCACACCGCGCGACGAACGCTGGATGCAGGAGGTCGCGCGCGAGATGAACCTCTCGGAGACGGCCTTCCTCCACGGAGAGTCCGACGGGTTCGGCCTGCGCTGGTTCACGCCCACGGTCGAAGTACCACTCTGCGGTCACGCGACCCTCGCGAGCGCCCACGTGCTGTGGGAGGATGGCCACCTCCCGCGCGACCGGCAGGCGCGGTTCCACACGAAGAGCGGTCTCCTCACCGCCGATCGGGACCACGGCTGGATCGAGCTCGACTTCCCGGCCAAGCACGCGGAGCCCGCGCCGCCGCCCGCCGGGCTCGCCGAGGCGCTCGGGGCGAAGCCCCTGTACGTCGGTCGGAACGCGCTCGACTACTTGGTGGAAATGGACTCCGAGGCGACGGTCCGCCGCCTCAGCCCGGACTTCACGGCGCTGACGAAGCTCCCGGTGCGGGGCGTGATCGTCACGAGCCGCGCCGCGCCGGGCCCCTACGACTTCGTCTCGCGCTTTTTCGCCCCGGGCTCCGGCATCCCGGAGGACCCGGTGACGGGCTCGTCCCACTGCGCGCTCGGCCCGTTCTGGAGCGCGCGCCTCGGCAAGTCAGAGCTCCTCGCCTACCAGGCCTCCGCCCGCGGGGGCGTCGTCCGCGTCCGCCTCGCGGGTGATCGCGTCAAGCTCGGCGGCCAGGCCGTCACGGTGCTGCGCGGCGAGCTCGTGTAGATCGGGAGCGGGTGGACCGCGGAAGCGAGCGACCCTCAGGCGCGCTCGAGGCGCGAACAGGGGAGCTTGAGGGGGGACCGTCGCGGGTCCCCCCTCAACATTAGAGGTGGTAGAGCATCCAGTAGACGAGCACGCCCGTCACGGACACGTAGAGCCAGAGCGGGAGCGTCCAGCGCGCGATCCTCACGTGCCGAGCGAAGTTCCCACTGAGCGCGCGGTACGCCGTGGTCAGCGCGAGCGGGACGATGACGGCGGCCAGGACGATGTGGGAGACCAGGAGCGGGAAGTAGACCAGCCGGACCCATCCCTGCCCGCCGAACGGGCGCGAGCCCGCGAGGGCGTGATAGGTCACGTAGGAAACGAGGAAAAGCGTGGACACCACGAGGGCGGACACCATGCACGCCCGGTGGGCGCCCACGCGCCTGCCGCGAATGAAGACATAGCCCGCGGTGAGGAGCGCCGCGCTCGTCGCGTTGAGGCACGCGTTGAGCGGCGGCAGTGCCGCGACCCCGGGCAGCGCGCCGGCCTCACCGCGATGGACGAGCAACAGGTACGCGACCACGACGATCACCGCCAGAGAGATCGCGCCGATCAGCCACCGGGCGGCGCGATCGGTCATGCCGCCGTCAGGAAAAACGCCGCCGCGGCGGCCGCCATGACGGCCGTCGCCCCCCAGCCCAGCACGTTCAGCCAGACGCCGTTCGTGTGCTCACCCATGATCAGCGCGTTGTTGCTCACGAGCATGACCAGCGCGAGGAGCGGAGGCGCGAGGACGCCGTTGAGGACCGCGGACAAGAAGAGCATGCGGATCGGGTTCATCCGGAACGCGTCGAGCAGCATGCCGCCGACGATCGCGCCCGCGAAGACGAGGTAGAACCGGCGGCCGCGCCGGGGCGAGAGGTCCAGCCCCGAGCGCCAGCCGAACAGCTCCGCGATCGCGAACGACGCTGAGCCCGCCAGGACCGGGACCGCGAGCAGCCCCGTGCCGATCAGCCCGAGCCCGAAGAGGAGGTAGGCGGCCTCACCGGCGAGCGGCCTGAGCGCCTCGGCGGCCTCGCGCGCCGTCTCGATTTCCGTCGTGCCCGCGCGGTAGAGGGTGCTGGCCGTCGCGACAATGATGAAATACATCACCACGTTCGAGAAGACCATGCCCGTCGTGACGTCGAGCCTGGCGTCGGCGAGCTCGTGCGGCGTCGCGCCTCTTCGCTGCGCCGACGTCCGCCTGCCGCGCGCCTTCTCCTCCTCGACCTCCTGCGAGGCCTGCCAGAAGAAGAGGTAGGGCGAGATCGTCGTCCCGAGCACACCGACGAGCGTCCCGACGTAGAGGGCGTCCCAGCGGAGCTCCGGGAGCACCGTGGCGCGGAACGCCGCGCCCCAATCCGGGCGCGCCAGGAGCGCCGCCGCGACATAGGCGACAAGCACCGCGGTCATCCATTTGAGGTACCTTGCGAAGATCGCGTAGCTCGCGTACACGGTGACCACCATGATGGACACGCCGAAGAACGGCACGAACACGGACGTCCGGACGCCGGTCAGCATCGTCGCGGACTCCGCCATGCCGGCGAGGTCGGCGGCGATGTTGAAGACGTTGGCGACGAGGAGCACGAGGCACGCGGCGTAGAGGAAGGGCCGCGGATAATGGTGGCGCAGCGCGCCGGCCAGGCCGCGGCCGGTCACGAGGCCGATCCGCGCGCACATGAGCTGGACCGCGGTCATCAGCGGGAAGGTGGCGAGCGCGGTCCAGAGCATGCTGTAGCCGAGCGAGGCGCCGGCCACCGAGTACGTCGTGATCCCGCTCGGGTCGTCGTCCGACGCGCCGGTGACGAGGCCAGGGCCGAGCAGCTTGAAGTAGCGGACGATCGGATTGTGGCTGTGGCGCTCGCTCTCCTCCGTCTCGATCATGAGGGCCGTCCCAATTATGCGCCCTCCGCCGCGTGGTACCATCCGGTTCGGCTCACATGGAGTTACTCGGGTGGTTCGTGACGTCTCCGTGGGCGATCGCGGCGCTCGTCATCGTCGTGGGCGCCTCCGTGTACGTCCACCGCATCCTGCAGCGCTGCCCGCACTGCCAGCGCCTCGTGCGCCGCGCGGTCCGCGGCTGGTTCCGCTGTCCCCACTGCGGCCGCCAGTACCACCGAAGCGTCCCGCAGCAGCGCTGAGCCCGGTCGCCGGGAAGAGGAGGCCCCGGCAACCGACGTCAGCGCTTGTACTTGGCGGGCGCGCGCAGGGGCGCGAAGAACGGCGGGCGCGCCATCCGGCCGACGGGCACCTCGATGAGCACCGGGCGATCGAGCTGGATCGCGTCGCGGACGAGCGCGCCCACGTCCGTCGGGTCCTTCGCGCGCATGCCGACCACACCGTAGGCGTCGGCGAGCTTCATGAAATCCGGGTTGTGGAGCTCGGCCGCGTAGCTCCCGCCCCAGGACTCGTCCAGGTCCCGCGCGACATTGCCGTAGGCGTTGTCGTTGAAGACGACGGCGACCACGTTGATCCGGTGCAGCACCGCCGTGGCGAGCTCCTGTGAGTTGTAGAGGAAGCCGCCGTCGCCGCAGATCGCGATCACGGGCCGCGTGGGGACCGCGACCTTGGCGCCCAGCGCGGTCGGGTACTCGTAGCCGAGGTTCCCCGAGTAGGATGACGTGAGGTAGGTCCGCGGCCGGTAGACGGGCCAGAACGGGCGCGAGTAGTAGCCGATCTGGGTCATCCCGGCGATGACGATCGCGTCCTCCGGCGTGCCCGCGCGCAGCGACTTGAGGATCGACGTGTTCGGCTCCTGCGTCATGCTCGCCGCGATCTCGACGCGCAGCGCCTCCCGCTCGGCCTTGCGCGAGCGTCGCGGGGGCGCCGCGGCGCGGAGGCGCTCGAGCAGCTCGGCGAGTGTCGCGCGGGCGTCGCCGACGAGCCCGAAGGTCTTCGCGTGGTTACGCCCGATCTCCGCGCCGTCCACGTCGAGCTGGATCACCTGCGCCTCGGGCTTTGGCGCCGCGAGCGCCAGACGGCTGCCGACGACGAGGATCACGTCGGCCGCTTCGAAGTGTCGCCGGAGCGCGCTCTGCGGAAAGAGCGCGGCGCCGAGCGAGAGGTCGCAGGTGTCGCTCACCGCGCCCTTGCCCTCCGCCGACTGGACGACGCCCGCCTGGAGGTATTCGGCCACGGCGGCCAGCACGTCGTGGCAACCGGACAGGTGGACGCCGCCGCCCGCGTAGATCACGGGGCGCTCGGCCGCCAGGAGCATCCCGGCCGCGCGGTCGATGTCCGACCGCGGCGCCGCAGGACGTTCGGCGCGGCTCGGGTCCACGAGCTCCACCTCGCCTTCACTCTCCATCGTGTCGGGCGGCATCTCGAGATGGACGGGGCGGGGTCGTCCGGTCCGGAGCTGCTCGACCGCCTCGTGGGCCGCCCGCGCGACGTCGGCGACCTCGAGGACGCGCCGGCGCCACTTCGTGATCGGCGCGACCGCGTCGAGCTGGTCGTTGACCTCGTGCAGCACGCCGATGCTCTTCCCGAGCTGAGCCTTCGGCACCTGGCCCGCGAGCATCAGCACGGGCGAGGAGGCGGCGTAGGCGGTGCTGAGGCCGGCGGCCGCGTTGAGGAGCCCGGGCCCCGGCACGACGAGGGCCGTGCCGAAGGTCGCTCCCGCGCGGGCGTAGCCGTCGGCCATGTACGTCGTCGCCTGCTCGTGGCGTGTGACGACGAAGCGGATCCCGGGCTCGTCCCTGAGCGCCGCCAGCACCCCGTAGAGCTGGACGCCGGGCAGGCCGAACACCACCCGCACGCCTTCGCGGTGGAGCTGTTTCACGAGCGCCTCGCCGCCGGTCATCCGGGCCATCTCATCGCTCCTCTCGGGTGTCGACGACCGCGCCGCCGATCATGGCCAGCACGGGAACGATACCACGCGCGTGTCGGGCTCGGGAGTCGCAAGCGCTTCGACCATACGAATGGTGAGATGAGGGCATCGCTCCTCGGGCCGACGACGCCTACGGGCGCCCCGTGAGCGCGCGCCGGAGCTGATCCAGGTGGTTGTCGTCGTGCCAGGCCATGACGCTCACGACCTGGTCGACGGTCCGCCGGCCACGCGAGTCGAGATGGACGCCGGCGCGGTCCCACTCGCCGGGGCCGAGCGACGCGAGGAGCGCGATCGTCTCCCCGCGCCGCCGTCCGAACGCGTGGAGCGCTTCGGTCGCGTCGTTCCTGAGGTACTGGCGCTCCTCGGCCCAGCGATCCGGGTTCGAGCGGGGGAAGCGCGGCTCGTCCATCGCGACCATCATCCGCAGGCGGTCGAGGAACGACTCCTCGTTGTCGCGCAGGTGGCACAGGACCTCCGTCGCCGCCCAGTCGGTCGCGTCCGGACGCCGTGAGAGCGCGTCGTCGCTCCGCCCGGCGATCGCCGCCGCGAGCTCGCCGGGCGTACGCGCGAGGCGTGCCAACCGCTCCCCGCGGGGCAGGCGCGCGTACTCCTCGACCGTCATGGACGCGGCAGGTTTCGCGCGAGGGGCTCGAGGTTCTTCGGATCGGGCTTGAGCCGGCCAACGCCGTGGGCGTGGATCGCCTTCACCACCGCGTCGTTCACCGGTGTCTCGATCCCGACGCGCCGGCCCTCTTGGCAGACGTAGCCGTTGAGATAATCGATCTCCGTCCGCCGCCCGCGGAGCACGTCCTGGAGCAGCGAGGGCCGCCCGCCCCTGAGGTGGCGCGCGCCCGCCGCCATGTCACGCTCCACCTCGGCGAGGCCGCGCCCCTCCACGGCGTCCACGAACCGCTGCGCCTCGATGCCGTAGATCGGTTCGATCTCGTACCCGGACGCGTGGCTGACCCTGACGACCTCGGCGGCGATGTGGATCGCGATGCGGCACGGGACCGGCTCGCTTCTCACCTCCGCCGACCCGAGCCCGCTGAGGCCGGCGAGCGGGTTTGCCATGCAGTTCACGGCGAGCTTCGACCAGCGCTCGCCCCTGAGGTTCGTCGTTACCTGCGCGGGAGCGACGTCGCTCAGGATACGCGCGAGCGCGCGCGCCCGTGCGGTGTCCCGGCCGTCCAGCTCGCCGAGCTTGAAGCCGATCGTCCCCGTGTCCGTGCGCGTCGCGTGGCCCGGCTCGTACATGCCCGCCCCGATCGTGATCACGCAGCCGAGCGTCCGCTCCCGCCCCGCGATCGCCGCCACCCGCTCGTCGTTGAGCCCGTTCTGGAAGTCCACCACGACGCCGTCCGGCCGCGCCAGGTGCCGCACCGCCAGCGCCGTCGCCCACTCGGTGTCGTACGACTTGACCGCCACGAAGACCGCGTCGAACGGCTCCTCGATCGCCTGCGCCTCGTGGAGATGGAACGCCTTCACCTGGATGACGTGCTCGCCGCAGGTCCCGCTCAGGCGGAGTCCGTGCTTGCGCATCGCCTCGACGTGCTCCGGCCACTGGTCGACGAGCGTCACGTCGTGCCCCGCCTTCGTCAGGAGCCCGCCCACCACGCTGCCGATCGCCCCCGCGCCGATGATCCCGATTCGCATGTCCGTCGGTCCCCCTCCCCGCACGGGCATGATAACGTGAAGCGCCATGGCCTACGACTTCGACCGGGTGATCGAGCGGCGGCACACGGAGAGCTCGAAGTGGCGCAAGTACGGCGAGGACGTGGTGCCCCTCTGGGTGGCGGACATGGACTTCGCGTCACCCGAGCCCGTGGTGGGCGCCCTGCGCGAACGCGTCGAGCACGGCGTCTTCGGCTACGGATACAACCTCGAGCGCTCGCCGCTCCACGACCTCTTCGCCGACCGGCTCCAGAAGCTCTACGGCTGGCGCGTCGAGCCCGATGCCGTGGTGCTGATCCCCGGCGTCATACCGGGCTTCAACGTGGCCTGCCGGGCGCTCACCTCGGCCGGGGACGGCGTGCTCCTGATGCTCCCGCTCTACCCGCCGCTCCTCCGCGTGGCCGGCAACGTCGGGATCACGATGGACGCGGTGGACCTGGCACGGTCCGCGGGCGGGCGCTACGAGGTGGACCTCGACGCGCTCGCACGCGCGATCACCCCGCGGACGCGCGTCCTCTTGCTCTGCAACCCCCACAATCCGGTGGGGCGCGTCTGGCGTCGCGAGGAGCTCCGGCGCATGGCCGACCTCTGCCGGAGCCGCGGGCTCGCGATCGTCGCGGACGAGATCCACTCGGACCTCGTGTTCTCGGGCCACCGCCACGTCCCGATCGCCGCGCTCGACCCGGAGGTTGCCGAGCGGACGATCACGCTCATGGCGCCCAGCAAGACCTGGAACCTGGCCGGTCTCAAGTTCGGGCTCGCCGTGATCCCGAACGGAGGGCTCCGCGAGCGTTTCGCCGCGGCGAGGGCGGACCTGGTCTACGGCGTGAACATCCTGGGCTACACCGCGGCGCTCGCGGCGTATCGCGACGGCGGGCCGTGGCTCGCGGAGCTCCTGCGCTACCTCGAGGCGAATCGCGACTTCGTCGTCGACTACGTGCGGCGCCAGCTCCGGGGCGTCGCGGTCGCCCCGCCCGAGGCGACCTACCTCGCCTGGCTCGACTGCCGGGAGACGGGGATCCCCGATGGCGATCCGTTCACCTTCTTCCTCGAGAAGGCGCGGGTCGCGCTCAGCGACGGGACCACCTTCGGGCGCGGCGGCCAGGGCTTCGTCCGGCTCAACTTCGGGTGCCCGCGGTCGATCCTGGCCGAGGGCCTCGAGCGGATGCGGAGAGCGCTCGCGGCGCGCCGATGACCACGTTCGACGGCTTCAGGCTCCCCGACGAGCTCCTGGCCCTCTCGGCCGAGGTGCGCCGCTTCGTCCGTGACGAGATCATCCCCGTCGAGCAGCGCATCGATCCGGACGCCGCCGAGCTGCCCGCGGACGACTATCGCAGGCTCGTGGCCAAGACCAAGGCGGCCGGGCTCTGGTGTCTCGGCGCGCCCGAGGAGTACGGCGGCGGCGGCCTCGGCACCTTCGCCATGTGTCTGCTCCTCGAGGAGATGTCCCAGCACCGAATGGGCCTCTACAACCCCGGGTGCGGCGTCTTCGGGCGCAACCCGCCGCCCGTGATCTGGGGCGGGACGAAGGAGCAGATCGCGCGGTACGCGGTGCCGGCGCTGCGCGAGGGCTATCACACCTTTTTCGCGATCACCGAGCCGAGCGGCGGCTCGGATCCCGCCGGCGCGATCCAGAGCCGCGGGGAGAGGCGCGGCGACCACTGGGTCCTGAACGGGACGAAGATGTTCATCTCCCACGCGCACGAGGCGGAGTGGGGCGTGGTCTTCGTCCGCACCGATCGCACGAAGGGCCGTGAGGGGATCTCGTGCTTCGTCGTCGAGAAGGGAACGCCGGGCTTCACCGCGCGCCCGATCCAGACGATCCGCACCGTCGCCGTGCCGAACGAGGTCGTGCTCGAGGACTGCACGGTCCCGGCAGAGAATCTCCTGGGCGAGGAGGGACGCGGCCTCTCCCTCTGTCTCGACCTTCTCACGCGTCTCCGCTTCCCGTACTCCGCGTGCAACCTCGGCGTCGCGACGGCCGCCCATCGCATGGCGATCGCCCACGCCAAGCAGCGGTCGACGTTCGGCGCCCTCCTGAGCCAGCGCCAGGCGATCCAGTGGATGCTCGCCGACGCCGAGGTGGAGGTGCGGGCGGCGCGCTGGCTCATCTGGGACGGCGCGTGGAAGGCCGACCGCGGCGAGGACGCGCGCGTGGAGGCGTCGATCGCCAAGCTCTACTCGAGCGAGGTTCTCGGCCGCGTCATCGACGGCGCCGTCCAGATCCACGGGGGCTACGGGGTGGCCAAGGAATTCCCGCTGGAGCGCTGGTATCGCGAGGCGCGGGTGCGCCGGATCGGCGAGGGTCCCTCCGAGGTGCACCGGATGGTGATCGCCCGCGCGCT
>WNFW01000654.1_pt1 | contig 40884 bp, 38 predicted proteins | sample 5400131 | NCBI WGS metagenome assembly WNFW01 (sample SAMN13153362, study PRJNA577476) | soil metagenome | isolation source: 20 cm soil or saprolite under grassland replicate 1 | place: USA:California | collected 2016-06-15
TGACCGGCGTCGTGAGCTTCAGCGGCCCGTTGCTCAGATCGTAGCGGCACACGTCCGCAAAAAACGCGGGATCCATGAAGGGCAGCACGGCCTTTTCCGGCGTGGGCGCCGGCAGTTGCGCGATCGAATTGACGGGCGCGATCGCGAGCAGCCGATCATAGGCGTCGCGCGTGGCCGTACTCGGCAGCAGCAGCACCGTCGCCAAATGCACGATTCCGCCCAGCAGGATACCCCCCAGGACCCAAAGCAGCCCGCGGATCATGGGCAGGCTCTGCGCGCGATCGAGGGCATCGGCGCCTCGCGTCCGATCCGCGTGGCGGCACCGACGGGCGTGTCGTAGAGCCTGAGCACCAGGACGTAGCGATCCGCTCCGCCGCTGGGCAGCCAGTTGCCCGGCCGTGCGCGGGGCGCGACCATGATCTGGAAACTGCCGTCGGAGAACCGGGTGATCTCCTGGCTGGTGAATCCGTAGCGGCTGGCGGAATTGGCGACCAGCCGGCCCTCGGGATCGTAGAGCGTCAGCGTCCAAAATCGCGCCGCCGGGGTAACGCCGCGCAGCAGCGTCTCGCAACGGCCGTCGAGGGCATAGCCGGCGTCATCGCTCCGAGCATAGAACGCGATGCCGTCGCCGGAGCCGATCGGCAATTCGCCGCTACGCGCGACCGCCGCGCGCGCATAAGGATCGATATCCGCGGTGCCGGTCTTGGGCCAGGCGGTCCAGGCTCCGATCGTGATGGCACCGAACGCGGTGCCGCGCGTCAACGCGAGCCAAGTCGCGCCGAGGCCGGTGGCGGCCGCGATCAGCAAAGCGAGGAACGCCCCGATGAGAAGTCGCACGTGACAACCGGTCGAGTGGCGGGACCGGCGTTCCGGGTTCTCCGTGCCCGTAGGTCGGAACGCCAGGGGTGCAAACGGGCGTCCTGTAGTGCCAACGCGGTCACGGATAATCAAGTCGTGAGGCCGTCGGCGCGGTCGCCGTGGACGGCGGCCGGTGGGCCGCAGCGGGCCGGGTTCGATCCCGCACCTCGATGACATGCGGCCTAGTTGCCGCGGGGAACGGGGGATCCCTCTGCGGCCTTCGCGATCGTATTCGGCGGCTCCAGCTTCGTGCCGCGCTGCTCGCCCGGGCCGGGGCTCGACGCCATGGCGCGGCTGGCGTTCTCCAGCCGGTGCTCGAGCCCCTGCAGGATGTCGGCGCCGCGCTTGGTCAGCAGGGTCGGACGCAATGCCTGCTCGGAACCCGCGCCCTTGTTTTCGGCGACCGCTGCCGCCGATGGCGATGCCTTGGCAGGCGGCAGGCCCGGCAGATTCTTCACTTCGATGCCCTGGTGCGCATAGGCCATGATCTCGTGCCAGGTCATCGCCGGGAGCGAGCCGCCGGTCATGCGGTTGGTGGGATCGTAATTGTCGTTGCCGAACCATATGCCGCAGACGTAATTCCCGGTATAGCCCATGAACCATGCATCGCGGTACGCGTTGGTCGTGCCGGTCTTGCCCGCGGCGCGCACCCCGTCCAGGATCGCGCGCTTGCCGGTGCCCTCCTCCACGACCTTGTTCATCATGAAGATCATCTGCGTGGCCACCTGCTGCGAGATCACCTGCTCGGGCTTCTTGCCGTCGCGGTCGAAGCGCCACACCACCTGTCCATTCGGGCTCCGCACCTCGAGCACCGCGTGCGGTGCCACTGCCTTGCCCAAATTCGGGAACGTCGCATAGGCCGCGGTATGGTCGAGCACCGTCACCTCGTCGGCTCCGATCGGGAGCGAGGGGGTATCGGGCAAGGGCGTGCGCAGTCCCATCTTCCTCGCCGTCTCGACGATCTTTGCGCGTCCGACCTTGGGATTGCCTTTTCCGATCATGATCGAGAGCCGCACCGCCACCGTGTTGATCGAATGCGTGATCGCCTGGGTCAGCGTCATCGATCCGCCGTAGGAATGCCCGTAATTCTGCGGGCACCAATTGCCGATGCAGATCGGCGCGTCGACCACGATCGAGGTCGGTTTCATGCCGTTGGCCAACGCGGTGGCGTAGACGTAAGGCTTGAACGAGGAGCCCGGCTGGCGCAGCGCATCGACCGCGCGATTGAACTGGCTTTGCCCGTAATCGCGGCCGCCCACCATGGCGCGAACGCCGCCGTCGAGATCCATCAGCACCGCCGCGGATTGCGAGGCGTGGTATTCGTGGCCGAACTGCCGCAGCGAAGTTTCGATGGCGCTCTCGGTGTTGCGCTGCACGTTCATGTCGATCGCGGTTCGCACCACGAAGGCGCGCTCGCTCATCGATTTCGGGAAGGTATCGACGAGCTTCTTCATCTCGTCGAAGGCCCAATCGAGATAATAATTGGGCGAGTGCTCGTCGCGGCGATCGACCGGGGTCGCCGGATTGCGCCGCGCGCCGAACACCTGGCCCTCGGTCATGAATCCCGCCTCCACGAGATTGTCGAGCACCACGTTGGCTCTGGCGCGTGCCGCGGGAAGATTGATGTGCGGAGCGAACCGGGTGGGCGCCTTGAACAGGCCCGCCAGCATCGCCGCCTCGGCGAGGTTCGAGTCGCGCGCCGATTTGCCGAAATAATATTGCGCGGCGGCATCGACGCCGAACGCGCCGCCGCCCATGTAGGCGCGGTCGAGATAGAGCTTGAGGATCTCGTTTTTCGACAGCCGGGTCTCCAGCCAGACCGCGAGGAATGCCTCCTTGACCTTGCGCTCGATGGTGCGCTCGTTGCTGAGGAACAGGTTCTTGGCGAGCTGCTGCGTGATGGAGGAACCGCCCTGCACGACGCCGCCCGCCCTGGCGTTGGCGGTCAGCGCGCGGGCGGTGCCTGCGAAGTCGATGCCGAAATGCTCGTAGAAGCGCCGATCCTCGGTGGCGAGCACCGCCTTGATCAGGTGGTCGGGGTATTCCTCGAGCGGGATCGAATCGTTGTGGCGAATGCCGCGCGACCCGATCTCGTTACCGTAGCGGTCGAGGAAGGTGACGGCGAGCTCCGATTTCTTCAGCCAGTCGTCGTCGGAGGTCTCGTTGAAGGCCGGGATCGCCAGTGCCAGCATCAGGATCAGGCCGCCGGTGCCCAGCGTTGCGACTTCCGAGAAGAATTCGACGGACAGGCGCCGCCACCCGGAAACATGGAAACGGTCCATGAAGGTGGAGAACCGCTCGTAATACTCCCGCAGCCAGGCTCCGGAATGGAACACCGTCGAATCCAGCCGCGAATCCAGGTCGAGCAGGAACCGCCTGAGCCTCGGCCTCCAGTCGTTCGGCAACAGATCGGGCAAGGGAGCTTCCTTAGGCACCAGCTCGGCTACAGGGTCCGGACCTGGAGCACGTTGGGTTCGTTCGCTGTCTTAGCCCAATCGGGAGACCGGAGCCAATGGGGCGGAGCCGCAAGGCCGGACACTAGAACGGGACAATCCGCTTGAGGGTTCCGGCAAAGCTGCGAGGATGCGCTAGGCTGCAGCATCCTCGGAATCATGGCTGCAGCGAGGCGGCAAAAACGAGGCGGGCAGGCCCGGCAGTGACATCATGGTCGATGCAGTTCCGTTCTGGCGCGCAAAACGCCTGGAAGAGATGAACCAGACCGAGTGGGAAAGCCTGTGCGACGGCTGCGGCCGCTGCTGCCTGGTCAAGCTCGAGGAGGAGGAGACCGAAGACATCTATTTCACCGATGTCGGCTGCCGCCTGCTCGACACCGGGACGTGCCGCTGCCGGGATTACCGGCATCGCACCGAACGGGTCGACGATTGCGTCCGGCTCACCCCGGAGACGGTCGCGGAGATCGGCTGGCTGCCGCCGACCTGCGGCTACCGCCTGGTCGCCGAGGGCAAGGACTTGTACTGGTGGCATCCGCTCGTCTCCGGCGATCCGGAGACGGTGCATCAAGCCGGAATCTCGGTCCGCGGCCGGGTCGAGGACCTGGAGGACGACGTGCCGGCCGACGCATTGGAGCGGCGGATCGTGGATTGGCCGCTGCGAATACCGAAACGCGCGCGGAAAGGCAATCCGGGTCAGGACGAGGGACGACGAACCGCGGAGAACCGGACAGGAACGCCAGCCGGCGCGCGATTGCCGCGGAAGAATCGATAGCGGGCGGGTCCGAACTCGAATCGCCGAGGTTGAGGGCGCAATCCCACTCCTGATCGCGGTCGTTCTGAATAGCCTCATGGTTCGTCCGCCTTCGTGGGGCCGGCGTCAGCGCCCGGCGGGGCTCACGGCACGGCGGCGCAAGTGCGATGGCGGCGTGCCGTGCTCCGCTCGCCCCCGGCCAATCCGGGTCCCGCCGGCCGGGCCGGCTCGTTCACGCTGCGTTCACGAACCTCGGCCTAAGACGCAACGTCCGAAAGGCCACGATGATGTTGGCGAGATGCGCGATCGCACTGCTGCTCGCCGGTGCCGGATCGGCGGTTGCGGGCGAGCTCGAGGGCTGCCTCAGTCAAGAGCAGCGCCGCGCGGTCATTGCCAGTCGGCAAGCCATTCCGCTCGGCAAGGCCCTCCGCGCCGCCAAGGCGCGCCTCGGGGGTGAGGTCGTGCGCGCCCGGCTGTGCAAGGAGGGCAGCGAGCTCGTCTATGTGCTGACTGTGCTCGCGCATGATGGCAAAGTGACCTTGGCCACGATAGACGGAACTTCGGGCGCCTTCATCGACGGGCGCTGAACGGGAGGATGATGGTGCGTCTCCTCGTGATCGAGGACGATCCCGATCTCAATCGACAGCTGGCAGGCGCGCTGACCGACGCGGGTTACGTCGTCGATCGCGCCTTCGACGGCGAGGAAGGCCATTACCTCGGCGAGACCGAACCCTACGATGCGGTCATTCTCGACATCGGCCTGCCGAAGATGGACGGCCTGTCGGTATTGGAATCGTGGCGCCGCGCCGGCCGCGCCATGCCGGTGCTGATCCTCACGGCGCGCGACCGCTGGAGCGACAAGGTCCAGGGGTTCGATGCCGGAGCCGACGACTACGTGCCCAAACCTTTCCATCTCGAGGAAGTGCTGGCGCGCGTCCGGGCGCTGTTGCGGCGCTCGGCGGGGCACGCCAGGAGCGAATTCAATTGCGGACCGGTACGGCTCGACACGCGCACCGGCCGGGTGACGGTGGAAGGCAATCCGGTCAAGCTCACGTCGCACGAATACCGGCTGCTGTCGTATCTGATGCACCATGCCGGCCGCGTGGTGTCGCGCACGGAGCTGGTGGAGCATCTCTACGATCAGGATTTCGACCGCGACTCCAACACCATCGAGGTGTTCGTCGGCCGCATTCGCAAGAAGGTCGGGGTCGACATCATCCAGACCGTCCGGGGGCTCGGCTATCTCCTGGCGCCGCCGGGCGATGCGCGCTAATTCGCTCGCGCTTCGACTGTTTCTTTCGGCGACCGCCTGGACCGTGGTGATCCTGTTCGCCACCGGGGTCGTGCTGTCCTCGTTTTATCGGCACGCGGTGGAGCGGGCGTTCGATCGCCGGCTCGGCGTCTATCTCAAGACGCTGGTCGCCGACGTCGCTTCACCCGAGGAAAGCGCCGAGAAATTCCCGCAGTCGCTGGGCGAGCCGCTGTTCGAGCTGCCGCTGTCGGGCTGGTATTGGCAGGTCACGCGGCTGGATCCGCACAAACCCGAGGTGCGCTCGTCGCGCTCGCTGTGGGACAGCGCGCTGCCGCGTCTCGAGGGCGGCAAGATTCCGACCGATGCCGGCGGTTCGCGGGTCGGCTACGTGCAAGGTCCGGAGAACCAGCGCCTGCGCATGTTCGAGCGGACCATCGATCTCGGCGAGGAGGGTCGCTATTTGATCGCGGTCGCGGGCGACGCCGCGGAGATCGACGACGAGATGCGCACGTTCAACGAGGCGCTCGCGCTGACGTTCTGCGTGCTCGCGATCGTGCTGCTGTTGACCACGATGTTCCAGGTCCGGTTCGGGCTGGCGCCGCTCAAGCGGATTTCCGAGAGCCTCGCCGCCATCCGGTCGGGAGGCGCCGAGCGGCTCGAAGGCACGTTTCCCGACGAGATCGCCCCGCTGGCGCGCGAGACCAATGCGCTGATCGAGGCCAACCGCGAGATCGTGCAGCGCGCGCGGACCCACGTCGGCAATCTCGCCCACGCGCTCAAGACGCCGCTTTCCGTGATCGTGAACGAGGCGGCGTCGCGCGACGACGGGTTCGCCACCAAGGTGCGGGAGCAGACCGCCATCATGCGCGATCAGGTGACCCGGCATCTCGAGCGCGCTCGGCTCGCCGCGCGGTTCAGCTCGATCGGCAGCGTCACCGAGATCGCTCCGGTGGTGACCGCGCTGGCGCGCACGATGGAGAAGATCCACCACGATCGCGGCATCGCCATCGACGTCGAGGCGCCCGCGGACATCCGCTTCCGCGGCGAGCGGCAGGATCTCGAGGAGATGGTCGGCAATCTTGTCGACAACGCCTGCAAATGGGCGCGCTCGCGGGTCTCCGTGGAAGTGCTGCGGGACGGCGCCGGCGGTGCGAGCGGGCAGCCGCTGGTGCGGCTCGTGATCGACGACGATGGCCCGGGCCTCTCGCCCCCCGAGCGCGAGGAGGCGCAGGAGGCGCACCGCGGCCGGCGGCTCGATGAGACCAAGCCCGGATCGGGCCTCGGGCTCTCGATCGTGGTCGAGCTGGCCCACCTTTATGGCGGCGAGCTGTCGCTCGGGACTGCGCCGATCGGGGGTTTGCGCGCCGAGCTCACCTTGCCGGCGGCTTGAGAATCAGAGTTTCGCCTCAATCGTGCCGCCACTTGCCTGGCGGTTTCGGCACGACCGGCGCCGCTCACCGGCGCCCGCGTCCCCGCAAACGGCAGGTCGAGATGTCGCGAAGCATTCTGCTTGTCCCCGTGGCGCTGATGAGCTTCGCGCTGGCCGGTTGCGCCAACGATCCCTATTCCGGTCCGAAGCAGGACGCCGGCACGGTCTTCGGCGCCCTCACCGGCGCGCTGATCGGATCCTCGTTCGGAGGCGGAACCAGCGGGCATATCGCCGGTGCGGTCGCGGGTGCCGCAGTGGGCGGGGTGCTCGGCAACGCCATCGGCGCTTCGCTCGATGCGCGCGATCGCCAGCGCGCCTATGCGGCGCAGATGCAGGCGATCGAATACGGTGATCCCGGTGCGCCGGTCGGCTGGCGCAGTCCCGATTCGGGCCGCTACGGAACCATCGTCCCGGGGCCGCCGTACCAGTCGAACGGGCTGACCTGCCGCGAATTCACCCACACGATCTATGTCGACGGGCGGCCGCAGACGGCGCGCGGCACCGCCTGCCGCAACCCCGACGGGAGCTGGACGCCGGTCGGCTAGCGCGAACCGGCTCAATTTTTTTGTAGTATGCTGGCCAACATGACGGCGACCAAAACGCTCGACACACTCCTAGAACGGGCTGAAACCTGGCCGGACGAGGCACAGGCGGAGTTGGTACAGTCCGTTCTCGACATCGAGGCCAAACCCTTCGGCGTATATCGATTGAGCGAGGAGGAGCGCGCCGCTGTGCGCGAGGGTCTCGAACAGATGCGGCAAGGAAATTTTGCAAGCGATGAGGAGGTTGCCGCCGTTTTCAGTCGTCACCGTCGATGAAGGTTCGCTACACGCGAACCGCGATTTCCGAAGTCGACGAGATTTTTTCCTACATCTCGGAACGCAACCCGCGGTCAGCTGCGCAGGTGATCGAGGCAGTGGCGAGAACTGTCAGGCGGATCGCTCAGTTTGCGGAATGGGCTATCGGCGGACAAGCCAAGTGTCCGTGTCGCTGTTGTCGGTCGACTTCCCTATCTGGTTTTTTACTGGTGATCGTGCATGTTCGTCATGCGGCGCGGTTGCGCCCTTGGGAGTGACCCGAACGCGTTCTGGCGAAATGCGAGCAAACCATTGATCTAAATCAAGATGGGTTCGGAATTGTCGCGCCAGATCCTGATCGGACGGGGCAGGAAGGTGCCGATGGTTGTTGCTTGCAATCGCGGCGGGAGCAATCCGGCGTCTGCATGGACCCGGTGGTGACTGGGTCGATTTGCGCATTGCGGCGCCTCGTCCGGCGTGATGTAACCGCACCCGCTTCCGGGGAAGCATGCCTGCCAACGGCCGAGCAGGCCCCGACTGCGGCGCTTGGTCGCAATCCGGCGGCTGTCTTGGGCTCACAATTTGCAGGCTCAATCACCGGCCTGGAACTCGATCGGAAGGCGGAATTCATGCGCACGGGCTTGCTGGCGATCCCGGGCCGCGTGATGGATGCGAGCCGTCCAAGCGTCATTCGAGGTTGATCGGAACGATGACCTTGTGGCTGGCGCTCACGCTCATGACGGCGGCGGCGATCCTGGTCGTGCTGTGGCCGCTGTCTCGCAGCCGCGTTGCGCACGCTTCCGGAAGCGATCTTGCCGTCTACAAGGATCAGATCGGGGAAATCGCTCGGGACCGCGCCGCCGGCCTGATCGGCGAGGCCGAGGCCGCGGCGGCGCGCGTCGAGATTTCGCGACGCTTGCTCGCGGCGGCCGACCGCGCATCGGCGGACCCGGCCGGAATGAGCGTGCCCTGGCGCCGCCGGCTGGTGGCGATCGCGGCGCTGTTCGCGCTGCCGATCGGGGCCGGCGGTCTTTACTTTGCGCTCGGCTCGCCGGGCCTGCCGGACCAGCCGCTTGCCGCCAGACTCGATTCCTCCGTCGAGCAGCGCTCGATCGAGGCGCTGGTAAGCCAGGTCGAGCGTCATCTCGAGCTAAACCCTCAGGATGGCCGCGGCTGGGAAATGATCGCGCCGGTTTATTTGCGCCTCGGCCGGTTCGACGACGCGGTGAAAGCCCGCACCAGTGCCGTGCGCCTGCTCGGAGATTCCGCCGATCGCGAAGCCGATCTCGGCGAAGCGCTCGCCGCCGCGGCCAACGGCATTGTCACGGTCGAAGCCAAGACGGCGTTCGATCGGGCGATTGCGCTCGATCCCAACAACCTGAAGGGCCGGTATTACGCCGGCCTGGCCGCCGAGCAGGACGGCAAGCCGCAGGAGGCGGCGGGCCGTTGGCGCGACATGCTCGCGCAGGCGCCCGCGGGAGCCCCCTGGGCGGAGCTCGTTCGACAATCTCTCGCGCGAGTGGAACCGACCTCGGTGTCCGAGCCGTCAGGCCCTACCCCGAACGAGATGGCCGCGGCGGCCGAGCTGAGCCCCGAGCAGCGCTCCGACATGGTCCGCGGCATGGTCGAGCGTCTCGCCGCCCGCCTGCAGCGCGACGGCTCCGACGCCGAAGGCTGGCTTCGCCTGGTGCGGGCCTATGTGGTGCTGGACCAGCGCGACGAGGCGCAGTCCGCCGCCGCGGCGGCACGCCGGGCGCTCGCGGCGGATCCCGAAAAGGTCCGGCGTATCGACGCACTCGTCAAAGATTTGGGCCTCGAAGGCTGAAATTGAACATCGCCATGACGCGCAGGCAAAGGCGGCTGTTTCTCATCGGCACCGGGGTCGGAGTGCTGGCGATCGCCGCAGCGCTCGTGCTCACCGCGCTGCGAGATTCCATCGTGTTCTTCAACTCGCCCACCGACCTCGTGCAAAAACGCGTCGAGCCGGGCACGCGGATCCGGCTCGGCGGCTTGGTCAAGACCGGCAGCGTGATTCGCGGCGGCAATCTCGGGGTGCGGTTCGCCGTCACCGACGGCAACAAGGAAATCGCGGTCGCCTACACCGGAGCGCTGCCGGACCTGTTTCGCGAAGGCCAGGGCGTCGTGGCGGAAGGCGCGCTCGACGGCGCCGGGCTGTTCCGAGCCGACACCATTCTGGCCAAGCATGATGAAAACTACATGCCCAAGGAAGTCGCCGACGCGCTGAAGAGGCAGGGGCACTGGAAAGACGGCTACGGCGCCGCCGCGGCCGGGAGCGCGAGATGATCGCCGAACTCGGCCATTACGCGCTGGTGCTCGCGCTCGGCCTCGCGCTCGTGCAGGCCGCCGTGCCGTTCTGGGGTGCGAGAAACCGCGACCCGGTGCTCATGGCGGTCGCCGGACCGACCGCAATCGCGCAATTCGCTTTCGTGGCCGCGGCGTTCCTGGCGCTCGCCTGGTGCCACGTCTCCTCGGACTTTTCGGTCCTGACCGTGTTCGAGAATTCGCATTCCGCGAAACCGTTGATCTACAAGATCACCGGGGTTTGGGGGAACCACGAAGGCTCGATGCTGCTGTGGATCCTGATGCTGGCGCTGTTCGGCGCGCTGGTGGCGGGCTTCGGAACCAATCTGCCGGCTACGCTCAAATCGACCGCGCTCGCCGTGCAGGCATGGATCGCCGCGGCATTCGAGTTGTTCGTGCTGGCGACCTCCAATCCGTTCGCGCGGCTGGCGCAGCCGCCGCTCGAAGGCCGCGACCTCAATCCGATCCTGCAGGACCCCGGGCTCGCGGTGCATCCGCCGCTGTTGTATCTCGGCTATGTCGGTTTCTCGATCACCTTTTCGTTCGCCGCCGCGGCGCTGATCGAAGGCCGCATCGATGCCGCCTGGGCACGCTGGGTGCGGCCGTGGGCGCTCACGGCCTGGATCTTTCTGACCCTCGGCATCGCCATGGGGTCCTACTGGGCCTATTACACCCTTGGCTGGGGCGGCTGGTGGTTCTGGGACCCGGTCGAGAACGCCTCGGTGCTGCCGTGGCTCGCCGGCACGGCGCTGCTGCACTCGGCGGTGGTGATGGAAAAGCGCGATGCGCTCAAGGTATGGACGATCCTGCTCGCCGTGCTGACGTTCTCTTTGTCCCTGGTCGGCACCTTCCTGGTGCGCTCCGGCGTGCTCACCTCGGTTCACACCTTCGCCAACGATCCGGCCCGGGGCGTGTTCATCCTCGCCATTCTGGTGATGTTCATCGGCGGCAGCTTTGCATTGTTCGCCTGGCGCGCCCCGCTGCTCAAGCAGGGCGGATTGTTCGCGCCGATCTCACGCGAAGGCGCGCTCATCCTCAACAATTTGTTCCTCACCACCGCCTGCGCGACGGTGTTCGTCGGCACGCTGTATCCGCTGGCTCTCGAGGCTTTGACCGGCGAAAAGATCTCGGTGGGAGCCCCGTTCTTCAACGCGACATTCGTTCCCCTGTTCATTCCCCTGCTGGTCGCGATGTCGTTCGGCCCGCTGCTCGCTTGGAAACGCAGCGACCTCTACGGGGTCGCGCAGCGCCTCCTCGGCGCGCTTGCCGTGGCGGTGATTGGCATTGCGGCGACGTTCGCGGTGGAGAACGGCGGGCCGGTCGTCGCGCCGTTCGGAGTGGGTCTTGCCCTGTTCGTGATGACCGGCGCGCTCACCGATCTCATGGAGCGCACGGGCCTGTTCCGGTCCTCGTTCGGAACTGTGGTCAGGCGTGCCGGCGGTTTGCCGCGCTCGGCCTGGGGTACCATGATTGCGCATTTCGGGGTCGGACTGACGGTGCTGGGAATCGTCGGCGAAACCCAATGGGGCGCCGAGCGGATCGCCTCGATGCGTCCGGGCGAATCGGTGTCGATCCGCCACTACGATCTGACCTTCGACGGCGTGATCCCGCGTCCCGGGCCCAATTATCGGGAATTCGTCGGCAAATTCACGGTGCGGCGCGGCGGCGAGGTGATCGGGATCATGCAGCCTTCGCGCCGCGTCTATCCGGTGCGCGCGATGACGACCACGCAATCGGCGCTGATGACCCGCGGCATGAGCCAGCTTTATCTTTCGCTCGGCGATCCGGATCCCGACGGCAGGACCGTGGTGCGGCTCTATCACAAGCCGCTCGTACTGCTGATCTGGTTGGGCGCTGCGGTCATGGTGCTGGGCGGGGCGATGTCGCTGTCCGACCGTCGCTTGCGCGTGGGCGCGCCGAGGCCCGCCCGGGCCCGAGCTGCCGCGCAACCGGCGGAATAGCCGACCGTCATGTGCCGCAGATCGCCAACCGCACCTGGGTCGCGCTTAGCTTCCCCTGGAGCGGGCGCGTCGATGTCCTGCTTCGGTCTCGTTGCGATCGCGGTGTTCATCGTGCTTCAGTTCGCCACCGCGGCGGTCGCGGTGCAGCCGGACGAGATGCTGGCCGAGCCCAAGCTCGAGGCGCGGGCACGAGCGCTGTCGCGCGAGCTGCGCTGCATGGTTTGTCAGAATCAGTCGATCGACGATTCCGAGGCGCCCCTCGCCCGCGATCTGCGCATCCTGGTGCGGGAACGATTGCAGGCGGGCGACAGCGATGCGCAGGTGCTCGACTTTCTCACCGCCCGCTACGGCGAGTTCGTGCTGCTCAAGCCGCCGCTTACCTGGCACACCGCGTTGCTATGGCTCGCGCCATCGGGGGTGCTGATGCTCGGCATGGTCACGCTGATCATGGCGCGGCGACGCCGCATGGCCGGACCGATCGGAGCGGCCGGCGCTGCCGAGCCGGCGCTCACCGCGTCCGAAGAGGAACGGCTCGGCCGATTGCTGGGCTCCCAGCCGAGCGGGCCGGCCCGCAACGCCAGCCGCTGATCGCGCGTCGTTCGCCTCGGCGGCGCCTTACCAAAGTTTAATCCGACCGACAGGGCGCCGTAAGGCGCGCCGCGCCATGCTGAGGGCCGCAAGAATTCGGGCGTCCACCGCCACTCCCCGTCGCCCCCCGCGGTGGAACGAACCCGGGGCGGGCGATCTCGCCCGCCCCACTCGCTCCGACTCCCGTTTCCGGCATTCGTCGCCCCCGCCGGGGCCGGAGTCGGGCGGGGGCGGCGGAGCAGACCCCGCCGCCCCTTCGCCTTCCTTTGCAGCTTTTGCTGGCAAGTGCTTGCGGAAATTCGTATCGAATTTCGCAGCACAGCGCCGACCGACGCCGGTGGATGAAAACTCCGGCACGGCGATTGCGAACGGCCGAGATCGTTGGATCATGCGGTTGCTCATCATCGAAGACGATCACGACGCCGCGGATTATCTCGCCAAGGCGTTTCGCGAAGTCGGCCACGTTGCCGACCAGGCATTCGACGGCGAGGAAGGACTGGCACTGGCACTGGACGGCCGATACGACGTGCTCATCGTCGACCGCATGCTGCCGAAGCGCGACGGCCTGTCGCTGATCGGCGCGTTGCGCGCCAGCAGCGTCGAAACTCCGGCGCTCATTCTTTCGGCGCTGGGGCAAGTCGACGATCGGGTCAAGGGATTGCGCGCCGGCGGCGACGATTACCTGGCGAAGCCCTACGCCTTCTCCGAGCTCCTGGCCCGCATCGAGGTGCTGTCGCGCCGCCGCGGCGGCCGCGGCCAAGAGACGCTCTACCGTGTCGGCGACCTCGAGCTCGACCGGCTCTCGCACCGGGTCAGCCGCGCCGAGACCGAGATCGCGCTGCAGCCGCGCGAGTTCCGGCTGCTCGAATATCTGATGAAACACGCCGGGCAGGTGGTGACCCGCACCATGCTGCTGGAGAACGTCTGGGACTACCATTTCGATCCGCAGACCAACGTCATCGACGTGCACATCTCTCGGCTTCGCTCCAAGATCGACAAGGGTTTTTCGCGACCGCTGCTGCATACGGTGCGCGGTGCGGGGTACATGATCCGTGACGGCGCTCGGTAAGCTGATCCGCACCACGACGTTCAAGCTGACCCTCGTCTATCTGACGGTGTTCGCGCTGTTCGCGGTGTTCCTGCTCGGCTATTTCGCCTGGAACACGCAGCGGCTGATCACGCAGCAAATTACCGAGACGGTGGACGCGGAGATCACCGGCCTGTCCGAGCAGTACCGCCAGGGCGGCATCCGCCGGCTGGTGATCGTGGTGGAGGCGCGCGCGCGCCGCCCCGGATCGAGCCTGTATCTGGTGACGGCCTTCACCGGCGAAGCGCTCGTCGGCAACGTCGGCTCGCTGGCGCCCGGCGTGCTCGACCGGACCGGTTGGACCGAGACGTTGTATCGGCGGCAGGACGAGAGCGAAGGCGCGGAACATCAGGCGCTGGTGCGGGTGTTCCAGCTTCCGGGCGGCTTTCGGCTGCTGGTCGGCCGCGATCTCGAGGAGCGGGAGCGGCTGCAGAAGATCGTGCTGGACGCCGGCCGCTGGTCGATTGCGCTGGTCGTGGTGCTCGGGCTCGCCGGCGGCTTCTTCGTGACCCGCCGCGTGCTCCGGCGCGTGGATGCCATGACCGAGACCACGCGGACGATCATGGCCGGCGATCTCGGCGGCCGTCTGGCGATCGCCGGCACCGGGGATGAGCTCGACCGGCTCGCCTCCAATCTCAATGCGATGCTCGAGCGCATCGAAGGCTTGATGCATGGCCTCAAGCAAGTCACCGACAATATCGCCCACGACCTCAAGACGCCGCTGACGCGGCTGCGCAACCGTTGCGAAGCGACGCTGCGCAATGCCCGCAGCGAGGCCGACTACCGCGCCGCGCTCGAAGCCACGATCGAGGAATCCGACGGGCTGATCCGGACCTTCAACGCGCTGCTCATGATCGCCCGCGCGGAATCCGGACAGGCCCGCGAGGACATGACCGAGTTCGACGCCGCCGAGATCGTCCGCGACGTCGGCGAGCTCTACGAGCCGCTCGCGGACGAGAAGGGGCTGGCGCTCAAAATCGATGCGCCGGGGCCGGCGCCGGTGAAAGGCAATCGCGAGCTCGTCAGCCAGGCGCTCGCCAACCTCGTCGACAACGCCATCAAATACGCGAGGCCGGAGGCGGCGAACGGGGCCAACGCCGAAATTCTGGTCACCGCGCAAGGGGAGGGGGACCGCATTCTGCTCGCCGTTGCCGACCACGGTCCGGGCATTGCGCACGAGGATCGCGGGCGCGTGATCGAGCGGTTCGTCCGCCTCGAGCAGAGCCGATCCGAGCCGGGCTCCGGGTTGGGCCTGAGCCTCGCCTCCGCGGTCGCTCATCTCCACGCCGGCGAGCTGAGACTCGAGGACAATGGACCCGGGCTCAGGGCGGTGATCGCGCTGCCGCGCGCCGGCCCGCAGGCGCTGCCGGCTCCTTGAGCGTCGGCGAATGTCTTGTTGTTGCGGCGAACCAGAAAACAAGCAGCCGCAGCCGCGTGCAGCAACTCAGACTCGAGCTACCGATCGCATTCAAGCCGGTTGCCGACTGACGCTCTCTTCCGTTTTGAGACCGAAGAGCGTAAGTGGTCGGCACCGGGATACCGGCCTGCTTACAATTGTCCGCGGTGCGCCGTTACGGATTTTCATTTTCTCGCGGTGTTGCTGAAAGGGCACAGCCATCGGCTCAGGGCCTTGCTAGGCTTCGGCCAGATGGAAAACAGTCCATGCTGAACCCCAGCATCGGATGATCACGGATCGGGATACCGAGCGCTTTCGCCGGCGCGGCCAAGTCTGTCGCGCTGGCGCTGATTGGATTCCAACCGCTGACGCGAGCAGCCTGCTGAGTCTATCGAAGGAGAGGACAAATGACGCGGATTAGCAAGAGAGGGCGCGTGAAATCCTCAGCGCTATGGGCCGTGCCGCTGATCGTCGCGGGCTTGCTCTGCCTGCCGGCGTTGGGCTGGGCCAAGGAGCGACGAGAACCTCCCCCCGCGCCTACGACCGGCCAGCCGGCGCCGCCCGATCCGGCGCCCGCCGCGGCACCTGCAAGGGAGCCCACGGGAGGAGCGTTGGGAACGGCGCTCGCGTCCTGCGATAAAGCTTCGGAAAGCTCAGAACCTCTTACTCTGCCCGGTGCGAAAGGCGAGGTGAAGCTGGATCGTTGCTACCGGGGACGGGATCATCTCGTTTGCAGCTTCAATGCGCTTCTGAACGAGGCAAAATCCCTGATCGAAGATTACGGAAAGATCGTCGAAGCGCGTTATCCCGACGTAAGCAACGTAGACGGCATTTGTGGCATCAAGCCGGACAATCTTGCCACCGATCTGCAGAACGCAACCGACTTTACCGGTCGGTTCAAGGCGCTGAAAGCCGAATACGACGCTCGCATCAACTGCGCGAGCAAGATCGGGCAATCGCTACGAGACGTAACGTTGCCCGACATGGCGCAAGCGCCCGGGATCTTGAAGTCGATGATCGATTCGATCGAGGGGGACGTCAAGGGCGTCTCTGTCGTACAGGCGAAAGTCGTGGAACTCGCCGAGAAGATCGATACCTCGCAAAAGGCCATGGTCACGCTCCGGAAGATTCACCGAACGATGTGTCTGAAGGATCAGCGTGCTTTGTCGCAATCCGAAGGCCGTCCCAATCGGTAATTGCCGACCTGGCGGGCAGTGAACCGCCGCGCGTTTCTCGCCGGTTCCGCCGCCGTTGCGGCGGCGCCCGTGCTCGCTGCTCCGGCGGTTCAGCCGGATTTCGACGTGTTGATCGTGGGCGCCGGGGCCGCCGGCATTGCGGCCGCGCGCCGCGTCGCGGCGGCCGGACGCAGGTTCGTGGTTCTGGAAGCGAGTGAACGCTGGGGCGGCCGCTGTTTCACCGACATGCGAACCTTCCGCATTCCTTATGAGCGCGGGGCGCGTTGGATCTACATGCCCGATCTCAATCCGCTGGCGAAGCTCGCGCTCAAAGCCGGGCTCGACATCTATCCGATGCCGGCGGGCCAGCGGCTGCGGATCGGGCTTCGCGACGCGCGCGAAGGCGAAACGGAAGATTTCTTCGCGAATCTCGTGCGCTGCAATCGCGGCATTTCCGATGCAGCCCGCGGCAAGGTCGACGTTTCCTGCGCCCAGGCGCTGCCGAACGATCTCGGCGACTGGCGCCCGACGATGGAATTCGTGCTCGGAGATTTCGGCTGCGGCAAGGCCCTGAGCGACATCTCGGCCATGGATATGGCCAAGTCCGCCGAACGCGACGTCGCCGCATTCTGCCGGCAGGGGCTCGGCACGCTGGTGGGCAAGCTCGCCTTCGGGTCGCCGATCCAGTTCTCCAGCCCCGTGACGCGGATCGCATGGGGCGATCGGCTGGTCGAGGCGGAAACGCGCGGGACGTTGCTGACCGCCCGCGCGGCAATCGTGACCGCCTCGACCGCGGTGCTCGCCTCGGGGAAGATCAAGTTCCAACCCGGCTTGCCCGCGCGCCACGCCGAGGCGATCGGCAAGCTCGGGCTCGGCAGCTACGAGCACGTGGCGATCGAGTTTGCGGGCAATCCGCTCGGGCTGCGGAGCGATGATCTGATATTCGAGAAAGCCGCCGGCCCGCGCACCGCGGCCTTGCTCGGCAATGTGTCGGGCTCGCGGCTTTGCGTCGTCGAGATCGCCGGCAGGCTGGCAGCCGATCTCGCCGGGGATGGCGAAGCCGCGATGACGACGTTCGCAATCGACTGGCTCGCCGGCCTGTTCGGCTCCGGCCTGAAGCGGGCGGTCGAGCGCACGCATGCGACGCGCTGGACCAAGGAGCCCTGGGTACTCGGCGCGTTCTCGGCGGCTGCTCCGGGCGGACAATGGGCGCGCAAGGCGCTCTCCGAACCCCTGGACGAGCGCCTCTGGTTCGCTGGCGAAGCCGTGCACGAGACCCTGTGGGGCACGATCGCCGGCGCCTGGGAAGCCGGCGAGCGCGCCGCCGATGCCGCGATCAAACGGCTCGGCAAGAAATGAACCGGCGGGGTACACGGCCCGGAGCGCCGCGTCAGCCGGTCTGCTTCACGTCGGCGAAGCCGCGCGGCGATCGCAGCCCGGTTCCAGCTTTTGATGCTCGACTAGGGCGCTTCAATCCGAGACCGGCCGCTGCTCACCGAGGACTCGCGGGCGACGCCGCCCGGCGGTCGAGCCGATACACCTTGCGGGCATTTTCCGAAAAAATCTTGCGCTTCGCCTCCTCGCCCAGCCAGGCGACCGCATCGATGTAGCGCTTGGTATCGTCGAAATAATGTCCCGTCTCCGGATCGATGCCGCGCACCGCGCCGACCATCTCGGAAGCGAACAGAATATTGTCCGCGGGCACGACTTTGAGCAGCAGCTCGATCCCCGGCAGATGGTAGACGCACGTATCGAAGAACACGTTGCGGAGCAGCAGTTCTGCAAACGGCGGCCGCTTCATGTCCTGGGCGAGGCCGCGATACCGGCCCCAATGGTAGGGAACCGCGCCGCCGCCGTGAGGAATGACGAAACGCAGATTGGGAAAATCCTTGAACAGGTCGGAGGTCAGGAACTGCATGAATGCCGTGGTGTCGGCGTTGAGGTAATGCGCGCCTGTGGCGTGGAAGTTCGGATTGTCCGAGGCGCTGACGTGGATCATGGCCGGCACGTCGAGTTCCACCAGCTTCTCGTAGAGGGGGTACCACCAGCGGTCGGTCAGCGGCGGGTCGGTCCAATGTCCGCCCGAGGGATCGGGATTGAGGTTGCAGCCGACGAAGCCCAGCGATTTCACGCAGCGCTCGAGCTCGGCCACGCAATGTTTCGGCGGCACGCCCGGCGATTGCGGCAATTGGCAAACCGCGACGAAATTGTCGGGATAGAGCGTGCAGCAGCGATGGATGAGATCGTTGCAGATCTCGGACCACGCGAGGCTGACGGCGGCATCGCCGATGTGGTGGCCCATGCCGGCCGCGCGCGGCGAGAAGATGGTGAGGTCGGTGCCGCGCTCGCGCTGAAATGTCAGCTGTAGCTGCAGGCTCTCGCGAATCTCCTCGTCGCTGATGTCGAGGCGCGCGCTCGCCGGCGCCCGGGATGCATCCTTCCAGCCGGCGATCTGGTTCTGCCGAAAAGCCTCGAGCTGCCGCGGCGCCGTCGTGTAGTGGCCGTGACAATCGATGACCATGATGCGCTCACCGGCAGATGGCTTGGTCCAGACAAGCGGGGAGGAGATCGCCCCTGCCGCGGCGCCGAGGCATTGCAGCGCGCTGCGCCGCGAGAGGTCCATGGGTCATGCCGCAAGCGAGGCCTGGTTCAAGCCGCCGCGACCGAAAGGCCTTCCTGCTCGCACGTGTTGGCGACGTCGCTCACGGTCGCCCGCTGCACGTCCCGGCGGAAGCGCAGGTCGTCGAACGCGGTGCCGCGGTGCATGGTGCAGCGATCGTCCCACATCACGAGGTCGTTGACGCGCCAGCGGTGGGTGTAGACGAACTGCCGCCGGGTGGCATGCTCGATCAGCTGGTCGATCAGCGCGCGGCCCTCCGCATCGGGCATGCCGAAGATGCGGCCCGCGTGCGAGGCGAGATACAGCGACTTGCGCCCGGATTCCGCGATCACGCGAACGAGCGCCTGCGGCACTGGCGGCAGCGACTGCCGCTCGTCCTCGGAGAAATTGGAAAAACCGAGCCTGCCGCGCGAGTTGAAGATCGAGTGCTCGGCGACGAGCCCTTCGAGCCGGCGCTTCATGGCCTCGGGCAGCGCGTCGTAGGCGGCGCGCTCGTCGGCGAATTCGGTGTGGCCGCCGACCGGCGGGATGGTGCGCGCGTAGAGCAGCGATGCGCGCGCCGGCAGCCGCTTGAACGAGCTGTCGGTGTGCCAGATCCGGTTCGCCAGCTGGAACTGCCGTGTCCGCGAATCCTCCCTCCAGACCTTGTCCTTGTGGTTGAGGTTGGAAACGTCGGCGAATTCCTTGCGTACCCGCAGCGGCGCGTCCTTGCGGTGGACCGCGATCGTCAGCTCCAGCGGCCCGAACCGCGCCGCGAACGCGAGGTGCTGCTCCTGCGTGAGCTGCTGGTCCGGAAAGATCAGCACCGCGTAGGTCGCGAACGCCGCTTTGATTGCCGCGAGGTCCGCCGGATCGAGCGGCCGCGCCAGGTCGAGATCGCCGATTTCAGCGGCAAAGTTTTCCGTGACCGGGTAGACGCTGATGGCCATCTGTTTTCCTTCGCTCAGTCCTACAGAGGGATGTCTTCATGCCGGGCTCGTCCCCGGCCGGCGCTCAGCCGGGTAGCGGGCGTTTCCAGGCGAGGTCCCAGTCCTGGCCGATCATGTCCGCGATTCTGCCGTTCTGCTCGAAAAATTTGTTGGGCGCCTGGAACATGGCGATCATCAGCGCGCCTTCGGGCGCCCAGGCCGTATGCCGGCTGCCGGCGGGCCGCCACACGAAATCGCCGGGGCCGACTTCGAGCCCCGCCTCCGGGCCCTCCTTGTCCACGAGCCGGCCCCCGATCATGTAGGTCTGCTCGATCAGCACATGCTCGTGGTCGGGCAGGACGGCGCCCGGCTGCATCCTGAGCAGCACGGTCACCAGGCCGCTGTCCCGGTCGACCAGCAGCGTCTTGACCTCGCAGCCTTGAAACCGGGTCTTCTCCCACGGCAGGTCGTCGACGTGCACCGGCCGGGACGCCTTGGGACCGAGCCCGGCGTGGTTCTTGGCATTCGGGGTGATGGCCGCCATGGCTTTCCTCCTCGGTTCGCGGATCGAGAGCCTAGCGGTTCCGTGATCGCCGCGGAAGAGCGAACGCCTACGATGGGGCCTTCGGCAAGGCCGTGACCGAGCTGGTGGTTTGGGTTCCCGGGGTGATGTGATTGCGGCGATTTGTAAGGCTTAGGGGCCCATGCTAGTTTTTCCTGCATGGGCAAGATCGAAGAGATCAAACGAGCGGTTTCCAAACTGGGCGCCGACGAACTCGCGAAATTTCGCGCTTGGTTCGATAAATTCGATGCCGCCCGCTTCGACGGGAAGATCGAACGAGATGCGGAAACCGGCAAGCTCGACAGACTTGCCGATGAGGCTCTTGTCGAGTTTCGCAAGGGCCGTGCTCGGGAGCTGTGAGCAAATTTTGTAGCCCGGATGGAGCGAAGCGAAATCCGGGGATGCTGTTTCCCATTCGGACACGATCATTGGTGCCTCGCGGCTGAATCCCGGATTTCGCTGCCGCTTCATCCGGGCTACGAATGGTCCGGAGGCGATCCATGACCCGCGTGTTTCTCACCCACACCCCGGACATGCTGCAAAACTATTACGGCGCGCGCGCCGTGGCGGCGCTCAAGCGCCATACCGAGGTGCGGATCAATCCGACCGGGCGGGTTCTCGACGCCGATGCGCTGGCGCAAACGGCGCGCGGCTGCGAGATCATCGTGTCGGACCGGCAGACCCCGGGACCGGCGGCTTTCTTTCGGCACGCGCCCAATGAGCTCGTCGCGTTCCTGCGCTGCGCGGTCGATATCCGCAACATCGACGTGCCGGCGGCGAGCGCGCAGGGTATCTTGGTGACCCGGGCGACGCCCGGCTTTGCCGCCTCCGTTGCCGAAATGGCGGTCGGGTTCATGGTCGATCTCGCGCGCAACATCTCGAGCTCGGTGCTCGTTTATCGCCAGGGCCGCGCTCCGGAGGCCCGCGCCGGACGTGAGCTCAAGGGCGCCACCTTGGGGATCATCGGTTACGGCGTCATCGGCCGATATCTCGCGCCGATCGGCCAGGCGCTGGGCATGCAGGTGATCGTCAGCGACCCGTACCAGACCGTCGCGGCGCCCGGCATCCGCCAGGCGGCGCTCGACGCGCTGCTCGCCGAATCCGACTTCGTCGTATGCCTCGCCGTCGCGACCGAGGAAACCGAGAATCTGATGAACGCCGCGCGATTCGCGCAGATGCAGCCGAGTGCGTTCTTCATCAATCTGTCGCGCGGCAACCTGGTCGACGAGGCGGCGCTCGAGCAGGCGCTGGAAGAAAGGCGCATCGCGGGTGCCGCGATCGACGTCGGGCGCGCGCCGGACCAGATGCCCTCGCTCGAGCTCGCGCGCCGGCCCGACGTGATCGCCACGCCGCACGCGGCGGGCCTCACCCCGGAAGCCATCGAGCACCAGGCTTTCGATACGGTGCGCCAGGTCGCCGAGCTCGTCGCCGGGCGCGTTCCGGCCGGCGCCGTCAACGCGGAGGCGGCGAGCCGCCTTGCTCGCCTGCCCAAGCGCTGAAGGCGGCGCGAACGCGGCCCGGTCCCACCGCTTGCTTGACTCGATACGCGGTGACGGCATTCGATACGCGGGCGGGGCGACACCGGAACAAGATCGCTGCCCGCCGGACCGGATCCTGCGGGAGGAGACTCCATGGCTATTTCCTCGACGGCGGCGTGCCGGCGGCTGATCGCGTCCGCGGCTGTTCTCGCGTTGGCGGTCGCCGGCCTCGCCGGTGACGGCCACGGCCAGGCGACGCAGCCGGTGACGTTCATCGTCGTCAACAACCTGTTCAGCACGCCCGGCTACGTCGCCGCCGAGAACGGCTACTGGGCCAAACAGGGGCTCAATGTGAACGTCAAGCTGACCTCCAGCGGGCGTGCCGTCGTCCAGGCGGTGCAAGCGGGCGACGCGCAATTCGGCCATGCCGCGTTCTCGACCACGATCGCGTCCGCGCGCGCCAGCGGCAATTTGCTCAAGGGCGTCATGGCCTATTACAACGCCGCCGACTACATCGCCAAGGCGGGCGGGCGCGCCATCATCGGCCGCAAGGACCGCGGCATCGACGCCGGCAATCCCCAATCGATGGAAGGCAAGAAGATCGCGTACCTCACCGGCAGCACCAACGAGGTCTATCTGCGCGAATGGTTCCACAAGAACAAGCTCGACATCGCCAAGTCGCAGCTCGTGAGCGTCCACGGCGCAGGCGATCCGCGAGCTCGGCCCCAATGCGGTCGTGGTCAGCCGCGGGGCGGCCGGTTTGGTCGCCGATATCATCGGGGTCGTCGCCAACGAGGATTGGATCAAGAAGAACTACGATTTCATCGAAAAATTCGCGACCGGCATCGCGGAAGCGACCCTGTTCGTGCGCCAGCACCCGAAGGAATCCGCGGACATCGCCACTCGCTTTCTCGACGGCCTCGACATCGCCGACGCGACCGAAGGAATAAAGTGGCTCGATTGGGATCCGCGGGTGTCGATCTGCACGGTCGAGGGGCTGGTGCGCACCGGCAACGAGATGATCCAGACCGGGCTGATCAAGAAGGACAAGCCGTTCGCCGGTGAGGATTTTTACGACGACACGGTCTTCAAGCGCGTGGCCGACAAGCACCCGGAATTTTTTGCCGACCTCGCGCCATTGCCGAAGACGCTCGCCGAGTGCAAAGGTCCGCTCGACTGAGCCGCACACTCGTTTCCCTCTCCGCTTGTGGGAGAGGGTGGCTCGTTGCGAGCGTGCGCGAGCAACGCGTCGGGTGAGGGGTAGGACCGTCGGAATAGGCTCCAGCAAACAAGGTTGCAATGACCGCCGGCGAAAAGATCGTGGTCTCAAAATTCCGGCATTTCTACGCGACCGCCGACGGGCCGGTACAAGCGACCGAAGCGATCGATCTTGCCATCCGGGCCGGCGAGTTCGTGACCCTGGTGGGGCCGAGCGGCTGCGGCAAGACCACGCTGCTCAAGGCGATCGCCGGCTTCCTGCGCCCCACCGAGGGAACCATTACGTGCGACGGCAAGCCCGTGCGCGAGCCGGGCCGCGATCGCGGCGTGGTGTTCCAGGAGTTCGCGATCCTGCCGTGGCGCACGGTAGGCCGCAACATCAGCCACGGGCTCGAGATCGCGCGGGTGCCGCGGGAGAAACGCGAAACCATCGTGGCGCGGCTGATCGAGCTCACCGGGCTTGCCGGATTCGAGCACCGCTATCCACATGAATTGTCCGGGGGCATGCGCCAGCGCGTCGCGGTCGCCCGCACCTGGGCGGCCGATCCCGACGTGATCCTGATGGACGAGCCGTTCGCGGCGGTCGACGCCATGACGCGGCTGACGCTCCAGGAGGAGCTGGCGCGGCTCACCGCGGCGACGAAGAAAACCGTATTCTTCATCACCCACAGCGTGGACGAGGCGGTGTTTCTCGGCGACCGCGTGCTGGTGATGACGCGGCGCCCCGGCAAGATCAAGGCGGTGATCGAGGTGCCGGGGCGCGCCTCCGGGCGGGACTGGGAATCCTTCAAGCTCGATGCCGGGATGCAGGGCATCGCCGAAAAGGTGCTCCGCCTGGTGCGCGAGGAGCGCGGCGCCGCGGCGCCGTCAACGTCGGATGCGCAACGCGCGGAGACGATTGGCTCACAGCAAGCCGCAGGCGACTCCCTCCCACCGGAGGGGAGAGGGATGCGGGGACACCCCGTCGCGCACGTGCGCGACGGGGACCCCGGGTGAGGGGGATGGGGTAGTTGTCAGGACACGTGGCCCTTGCGACTTACAAGCCTGCCGGGATCGAGAACGTCTGGCAGCGGTTGGGCGGCCTGAAAATCCTGTTACCGTTCGCGGTTCTGGTCGCGGTCTGGTGGGCGATCAAGGCGGCCGGCGATATCCCCGACAATCTCCTGGTCTCGCCGCTGCAGGCGTGGAACGCATTCGTCCATCTCGTCTCCCACGGCGTGATGGCGGAATACGCCAGCACCAGCCTCGCGATGATCGGCATTGCGACGCTCATCTCCATGACCGCCGGCGTGCCGATCGGATTTGCGGTCGGCGTCAACCGTTATGCCGCGCACGCGCTCGAGGGATTTCTGCGGTTTCTGCAAGGCATCTCCGGCATCGCCTGGCTGCCGCTCGCGATCATCTGGTTCGGCTTCAGCCACACGACCACGCTGGTGATCGTGATCTACACGCTGATCGTGCCGATCATCTTCAACACCATGATCGGGGTGCGGGCGATTCCGGAGAACTATACGCTGGTGCTGCGCTCGCTCGGCGCGAGCCGGCTGCGGCTCGTCACCGACGTCTATCTGCCGGGCGCGCTGCCGAGCATCGTTGTGGGCCTGCGCCTCGGCATGGGCTACGGCTGGCGGGCGCTGATCGCGGCCGAGATGCTGGTGCGCAAGGGCGGGCTCGGCGACCTCATCTTCGGCGCGCGCACGTTCGGGCAGATCGATCGCATCATGGTCGGCATGATCGTGATCGGCTGCCTCTATATCGTGGTCGACCGCCTGATCATCCAGCCGATCGAGAACCTCACCGTCGCGCGCTGGGGGCTGTTGCAGCGATGAGCCTGCAGACGCCCATGATCCGCTTGCCAACCTTGCCCGGCGTGAATGGGCTGGCGTGGCGGCTTTTGCCGGCGCTGCCGTTCGTCCTCATCCTCATCATGTGGATGCTCTTCTGGGCCATGTTCCATCCCAACAGGGCGACCTTGCCTCCGGTGAGCGACGTGATCGAAGTGGTGTGGGCGCGTATGCGCGACGGCGAATTGCCCGCGCAGATCGCCGCCAGCCTGACCCGCCTGTGCCTCGGCGCCGGCGTCGGGATCCTCACCGGCATCATTGGCGGCTTCATCGCCGGGCTCTATCGCAACCTCGCCGATTTCCTCAATCCGCTGGTCGTGTTCTTCAACGCCATTTCCGGCATCGTCTGGCTGCCGCTGATGATCGGCTGGCTCGGCATCGGCACGGCGCTCGCCGTGTTCGTGATCTGGAACACGGTGTTCTTCATCGTGTTCCAGAACACGGTGCTCGGCGTGCAGCTCGTCCCCGAGGTGCTGGAGCAGGGCGTGCGCGCGCTCGGCGGCGGCCGGATCGAGACGATCCGCAGCGTCATCCTGCCCGGCGCGCTGCCCTATATCCTGACCGGCATCCGCTCCGGGCTCGGCTTCGGCTGGCGGGCGCTGATCGCCGCCGAGCTCGTCGGCGCGCCGGACGGTCTCGGCCAGATGATCTTCGCGGCCGCCGACTACCACCGCTCCGACATCATCATCGCCGGATGTTTGATCATCGGGCTGATCGCGATCGCCATGGACCGCTGGCTGCTGATGCCGATCGAGCGCCGCACCGTCGCGCGCTGGGGCCTCGTCCTCGACACGGCGAGGAAATCATGAGCGGGGCCGCGCCGGCCGACGCCGGGCTCGGCCGCGAGAAATCCTCGCGCCTGCTGCTCGGCCGCGACGGGCGCAAGATCCTGATCGGCATCGTGCTGATCGTGCTCGTCGTGTTCGGCCAGAAACTTTACGGGATGGCGACGGCGTCTAGCCGGCTCGATCCGGCGCTCCGCGACGCCGCCGAGGCGCGCAACGTCATCGTGGTGCTCGACTTCATGCCCGACCGCTTCCACAACGAGCGCATCGCCGCCTACGGCACCTTCGCCGGCCGCGACGGCGCGCTCAACCGCTACCGGCTGCGCAGCGTCACCCCGGAGAACCTGCGGCAGCTCGCCGCCATTCCCTGGGTCGCGCGCATCGAGCCGATGCGGTGATGGGAATGCTACGAGAGAGCCGCAATCCCTTACGCTCAAGATGAATTCATCAGCGGCAGCCGCCATCAGCAGCCGCTGGTCCATACCCATCTGCGCCTCACGCCCCGGCGGCGAGACGGGTCGGGCGCTTGTTGGCGAGCGGCAGCACCACCGGCTCGTTGGTCTCCGCCGACAGATCGGCGGCCATGTAAAGCTCCATCACCTGCCGAGCCTCTTCCGGCTTGACCAGGACCGGACGGTCGAGCGCGACCGCCTCGACGAAATGCACGGTCTCGCTCGCCATCGGTCCGGCAAAGACGTGGCCGACCGGCTCGCCCGGCATGCTCGACATCGGGAACAATGCGCCGTCCTTCATGCTGCGCAGCATCACGTCGCGATGGGTGTCGTCGACCAGCAGCGCGCCCTCGGTTCCCACCACCTCGATCCAGGTCTGGGAAAAGTTCGGATAGCCGGGCGGCAGGCTCCAGCCGCCGCCGACCACGAACGAGAGCCCGCTGTCGAGCGTGACCATGGCCCACTGCAGGTCGGGCACGTCGCCGCCGCTTATCTCGCGCATCGCGCCGTAATTCTGCTGCGAATAGACCCGCACCGGTTTCGCCGGCTGCAGGCACCACAGCACGAAATCGATGTCGTGGGTGGATTCCATCGCGGCGGGCGAGAGCTTGACCCGGCCGCTGATCTTCTTGCCGAGCCCGCGGGTGATGTGGCGGCTGACCAGCACGCTGACCGGCTTGCCGATCGTGCCGTCGGCGATCGATTTCTTGACGTAGGCGAATTTCGGATTGAAGCGCTGCGAATAGCCGATGGTGAATTTGAGACCCGCGGCGCGCGCGAGCGCGATCAGCTCGTCGGCCTCGGAGAGCTCGATCGCGATCGGCTTTTCGAGGAACACATGCTTGCCGGCGAGGAGACAGTCCCGCGCGATGGGGAAATGCGTGGTCTCCGGCGTGGCGCTGATGAACACCGCCGCGATCTCGTCGTTGTCGAGGAGTTTGCGATAATCCGCGACCGCGGTTTTCGCCCGCGCCGAGGCCGCGACCTCTTTCAGGCGCTCCGGCCGCGTCTCGGCGATGTGCAGCGCTTTCACCAGCGGATGCGCCGCGCAGGCCTCGGCGCGAATGCCGCCGCACCAGCCGGTTCCGATGATGGCGAATTCGATCGGCTCCATGGACGCTCCTGTTTGATCACCTGCCGCGGAATGGTCCGGCCGCGTTGGTGCGAGCCGGCGGCGCAGCATGTTGGACCGCCATCCTTGAATCAAGTGGCTTCACCGGAACGCGCAGTCGGCATCACGGCAACCGTTCGACGGCGGGCGGCGCCCAGCGGCCCTCCAGCACCAAGCGCCGCGGCGCGTAGAGCCGCATCGTGAGATTGAACGGGCCCGCGGGGGCGGGGAGCCAGTTCGTTTGCCGCGCCGGGTCGGGCGGCCGGGCCTGGATGAGGATTTGCAGCGAGCCGTCCGGCTCGTAGCGGAGGGGGTCGCGGTCGCCGAGCGCGTACCGGTCGATCGCATTGCGGGCCGGATAGCCGTCGGGATCATAGAGGGTGATCGACGCGTCGACCGGCGGCAGCTCGCCCGGCTTGAAGCGGATCCCATAGCTGTGGGCGCCGTCGAGCGCCTGGTTGTCGCTGTCGGCAGACGTGCTCGGATAGACGGCGTCCTCCGGCAAATTGGCGCCGAGGCCGTCGGCCGCGACCACGGCGCGGCGCAAATAGGCGCCGCCGTAGACGCCGATGAAGTCGGTGCTGATCCGCCAGCCGTTGACGCGGCGGCCGAACGCCCCGCGCTGGGCTTGCATGAGGCTCACGGCCTCGGCTGCCGCGCGGTCGAGCGCCTGCCGGATCGCCGCATCCGGCGGATCGAAGCCCTTGCCCGGCTCGATGCCGATCCGCCGCAGGCGCGCGAGCATCGGCTGATCGATGGCATGCGGCGGATGCAGCTTCATCAGCTCGACCGCATAGCCGAAGAATTTCGTCGCGGGCATCGCGCCGACTTGCCGGGGCGCGGGCGTCCTCATGTCGACGCCGAGGCTGAAACTGCCGGCAGGCGGCTGCGGGTCGCGGCCCCATTGCGACAGCGGCGTCACCCGGTAGCCGTCCTGGATCTTGTGCACGATCGGATAGTCGTCCGTTCCGTTGGTCTGGATCCGCCCGATGATCCAGACATAAGGCGTCGGCGCGTCGATGCGCCTGACCCCTTGGGGCAAGCTGCCCTGCCATCCCGGCAGCGCCACGGCGAAATGTCCGGCGCCGGTCGTCCGCTCGGCGATCACTGCGAACACGTCGGTCCACATGTCCATCAGCGGCAGCAGATAATAGCGGTCCGACGCCGCGGGCACTGTCACGACGACCGGCTCCTTGCTCACGTCGAGCCACGTCAAGGAATAGAGCGTGTCGAAATTCGGCCGCACCACAGTCTTGGAATCGGGGGTCGGAAAGGCGCGGACGTGGAGCAGCGCATTCATCGGCTGCGTGCGGAGAAAGCCGCCGGGCGGCACGTTGGTCATTTGCGATCGAGTGATGTCCATGAGCACGAGCGGATAGAAATAGAGATACGCTTCGAGCCCGATCTCGTAGGCCTGCTCTGGCGACACCGCGGGCGCCGCGCGGACCGGCGTCCACGCCGCGATCGGCAACATCATGGCGAGCCCCGTCAGAATGGCGAAAAATCGCATCGATCCGCTCACGTCTGCTCCTGGTCCCGCTCGCCGCAGCCTAGGCCGGCTTCCACCGCGCTGCGCGCTTCTCGGCAAACGAGGCCAGTCCTTCCCCGGCTTCCGCGGATTGGCGTTTGCTCGCATGGCTCTCGACCAATCGCTCGAACGCCGTCGCGTCGAGATCGGCGAAGCCTGCGCGCAGCGCCAGCGCCTTGGTTTGCGCGACCGCCTCGGGGCCGTTCTCCAGCAGCTGGCCGAGCATGCGTTCCCCCGCCGCTTCGAGCTCGGCCCGCGGCACCACCTCGTGAACGAGGCCGATCCGCCGGGCTTCCGCCGCTCCGAACCGTTCGCCGGTCAGCGCGTAGCGGCGTAGCTGGCGCACCCCGATGGCATCGGCGAGCTGCGGCAGGATGATTGCCGCCGTCAGTCCCCACCGCACTTCCGCGATCGAGAAGACGGCGTCCTCGGCCGCGATGGCCACGTCGCACGCGGCGACGATGCCGGTCCCGCCGCCGAAACAGCCGCCGTGCACGAGGCCGAGCGTCGGCACGGGCGCCAGATTGAGCCGCTGCACCGCTTCCGCGGTCGCCCGCGATACTCGGACATTCTCCTGCGGCGATGCTGTCCGCACCGCGTCGATCCATCTGAGATCGGCGCCAGCCTGGAAATGCCGGCCGTTGCCTTTGATCACGATCGCGCGCAGAGCATTCGCGCTGGCGAGCGCGTCGATCGCCGCCAGCAGGCCCTCGATGAGATCGCCGTCGTAGGCATTGTTGACCTCGGGCCGGTTGAGAACGACGCTCGCCACCCCGCGCGCATCGACGCTCCACAGAACCGGGCCGGCCGAATTCGTTCGCGGCATTGCGTCCTCCTTATCCCGAGGCAGGTGCCGAGCGCATGATGCGGCGCTCCGTGTGTCCCAGAGGCACAACGATTCAATCCAAATCCTCGCCGTCCATTCCGGCGTTGCGGCGCGCGCGGGCGACGAGCTCGGTCACGACCGGGCCGGCTTCGGCCGGATCTTCGACCGGCTCGGCGGCCGGGCCGCGGTGCCAGCCTTCCATCACGGCGAAGAAGCCGCCGCCGACCTCGAACACCCGGCCGGTCACGTGGCCGGATCGCTTGCTGGCGAGCCAGACCACGATCGGCGGCACCCATCGCGCCTCGCGCCGGGCGCGCTGCTCCGGCGTGAGCATGCGCAGGTTCTCGGTCATGCGGGTCTGCGCGTGCGGCATGATGGCATTGGCGGTGGCGCCGTAGCGCTTGAGCTCGCGGGCGGCGATGATCGTGAGCGCGGCGACGCCGGCCTTGGCGGCCCCATAATTGGTCTGGCCGACGTTGCCGAACAGCCCCGAGCTCGACGAGGTATTGATCAACCGGGCGTCGACCGGCCCGCCGCGCGACTTGCTCTGATCGCGCCAATAGGCGGCGGCATGGCGGGCGGGCAGGAACGTGCCCTTCAGGTGCACGCGGATCACCGCATCCCATTCCTCCTCGCTCATGTTGGCGAGCATGCGGTCGCGCAGGATCCCGGCGTTGTTGATCAGCACGTCGAGCCGCCCGAACGTCTCGACCGCCTGGTCGATGAGCCGCTTGGCGCCGTTCCAGTCGCTGATGTCGTCGCCGTTGGCGAGCGCCTCGCCGCCGGCCGCGCGGATCTCCTCGACGACCTGGGCCGCCGGGGAGCGGTCCTGGCCGGTCCGCTCGGTGGAAGCCCCGAGATCGTTGACCACCACCTTGGCGCCGTGGGCCGCGAGCATGCGCGCGTGCTCGCGGCCGATGCCCCGTCCCGCCCCGGTCACCACCGCCACCCGGCCTTCGCACAGGCTGCTCATCGGCTCGTCCTCCCCACGCGTCTTGCATTCCTGATCGCTTTTCGCGCCCGCGCCCCGCGTCGGGAGACGCGGTGCGTAAAGCCAACAGCCTTACTTCGGTATGCGATCCTCGAGGCTCGCCATCGCGCTGCCCAACAGCTTTCGCACATGCGCGGCCGCGGCAGGGTCGAGCGCGCTGGGGTCGAGGTAGAAATCGAGCCCGCGCAGGTGCTCGCTGAAGGTGCGCGTCGGCCGGCCGGAAGCATCGAGCGTACTCTCGATCGCGTAGGGCACGATCTCGCGACTGATGCCCTTCATCGAGATCGCGGGCAGCGGATACGCGGTGACGATGTCGCGCACCAGCGCGTACGTTTCGTAGCTGATCACGATGTGGCCGGGTTCGGCGATCGCCTGCAGCCTGGCGGCCAGATTGGCCTCCGCCCCGATGATGGTGTAATCCATCCGGTCGGCGCTGCCGAAATTTCCGACGTTGCAGAAGCCGGTATTGACTCCCATCCGCACCCGGAACGGATTTTCGATTCCGGCCTTGCGCCATTTCGCATTGAGCTCGGCCAGTCGCCGCTGCATCTCGACCGCCATGCGCAGGCAGGCCTTGGCGTCTTCCGCGGTGCCCTTGGTGTCCGGGTCGCCGAAGAAGATCAGAATGGCATCGCCGATGAACTTGTCGAGGGTCCCGCCGTGCTCCAGAGCGATGGCGGACATTTCCGTGAGGTATTCGTTGAGCAGAAGCGCAATCTCCTCCGGCTGCATGCGCTCGGTCGTCGCGGTGAAATCCTTGATATCCGAGAAGAAGATCGTGAGTTTCTTGCGCTCGGTGTGGATCGTGACGTCGGTCTGACCGGTGAAGATGCTCTTGTAGATCTGCGGCGAGAGGTACCGCGAGATCTTGGTCGACACCGAGGCGAGGAACTCGTTGTTCGCCTCGAGCTCGCGGTTCATGCCTTCGATGGTCGCCGCCTGGCGCCATTGCAGTGCGATGAAGGCGAGGCCGCCGGCGCCGGCAAAGCCGAGGTAGATCAGCAGGTATTTGAACGACCAGATGTTGGCCGCGATCGGCTGGGCGATGCTGATCTCCTGGATGCCGCGTATGTCGCCGATCTTCCAGTCGCTCTTGGGACTGTCGGGGTGGGTGTTGTGGCAGGCAACGCACGTCGTCCCCATTATGATCGGGGTGATGTGCCGGACGCGATCGCTGAGCAGCGACCAGCTGGTCTGCGTAGGTTGCTGGTTCGGGTTGTCTCGCAGCGAAACCAGCGCCCGGGTCTCGAACGCGTCGAGCGCATGAGCCGTGCGGTTCTTGAACGGAAAGTCGGATACGAACCGGTAGGAAATATTCGCTTGCTGCTCGCTTATGACCCGCCCGAGCTCCAGCGAAAGCGTCGCGGGAATGGGGATGGCGCCGGGGACCTCCTCGTAGTTGGGGAGGACCTGGGTCGACCCCGGTGATGCCAGCACGCGCCCGACGATGTGGCTGGCGTAATAACCGCGAATGCCGGTGATTACCGAATTCAAATCGCTCGCCTGGCGGCGCAGCGCATTCTCGCTGAGATTGCGCAGGTCGAGCCAGACGGCGAGCGGCAGCGCGAGCAGCAGCACGGGTACGAGGAAGCTGAGGAGCGCGCCTCGCGATCTTGCGCCTCGGGGGAGCATGGCTTTCATGGGCGATATCCTGTGGCGGGCTGTCAGGGTCTACGCATGCCGAGCCCAAGTCAAAGCCCGGGGCCGGCCCGCCTGCTTGCACCAAGTCGACCGGCGGCGGCCGGATCGGCCGCGCACTGGGGTTGCCGCTGGTATTCATCCGTGCCAAACAGGCGTCAGCAAGACGCGTCCGCCAGCATTCCAAAAACGGGAGGAACGAGATGAAACGTCGCGACGTACTCAAGGTAGCCGGCGCCGGGTTTGCCGCCGCGGCGATTGCCAAGCCGGCGATCGCCCAGTCCATGCCGGAGCTCAAATGGCGGTGCACGTCGAGCTTTCCGAAGTCGCTCGACACGCTCTACGGCGGCGCCGAAATCTTCGCCAAGGCGGTGGCCGAGGCGACCGAGAACAAGTTCCAGATCCAGGTATTCGCGGCCGGCGAGATCGTTCCGGGGCTGCAGGCGGCCGACGCGGTGACCAACGGCACGGTCGAGATGTGCCACACCGCCTCCTATTACTACGTCGGCAAGGATCCGACCTTCGCGCTGCCCTGCGCCGTGCCGTTCGGGCTCAACGCGCGCATGCAGAATGCCTGGGTGTATTTCGGCGGCGGCATCGATCTGACCAACGAGTTCTACAAGAAATACAACATCTACGCGCTCCCGGCCGGCAACACCGGCTGCCAGATGGGCGGCTGGTTCCGCAAGGAGATCAAGGAGCCGGGCGATTTCAACGGGCTCAAGATGCGCATCGGCGGCTACGCCGGCCGGGTGCTGCAGAAGCTCGGGTGCGTGCCGCAGCAGCTCGCCGGCGGCGACATCTATCCGGCGCTGGAAAAAGGCACCATCGACGCCGCCGAATGGGTCGGCCCGTACGACGACGAGAAGCTCGGCTTCTACAAGGTCGCGCCGTACTATTATTATCCGGGCTGGTGGGAAGGCGGAACCATGATTCACGCCTTCATCAACATCGACAAGTGGAGCTCGCTCAGCTCGACCTACAAGTCGATCGTGCGCACCGCGGCCGACATGACCAACGTCTGGATGCAGGCGAAATACGACGCCGTGAACCCGGCCGCCTTGCGGCGCCTCGTCGCCGAGAAGACGCAATTGCGGCCGTTCTCGCAGCCGGTCATGGACGCCTGCTTCAAGGCCGCCAACGAGGTCTACGATGAAGTCTCGGCCACCAACCCGATGTTCAAGAAGATTTGGGAATCGATCCGCGATTTCCGCAACGAGGAATACCTGTGGTGGTCGGTGGCCGAGTACAACAACGACAATTACATGATCCGCCACACCCGCAGCTGATCGGCCGGATCGCGCGGCTGTTCGAGAACAACCCCGGGGCCGCAAGGTCCCGGGGTTTTCGTTTGCGCGTGCGCAACGGCAACTACACCCGGGTGCGGGTGCGGATCAGGTAGGTGTCGTAACCGTATTCCGCGATCTGCCACCACAGATATTGGTCGTTGCGGAAGGCGAGCGTCGATTCCCATACCTTCTTGAAGAGCGGGTTCTCGGCCGAGACTTCGCGATAGAGCTCCAACGCAGCGCCGAGGGCGGCTTCCATCACGGCCGGCGGGAAGGGTCTCAGCTGCGCACCCTGGGAGACCAGGCGCTTCAACGCCTCCGGATTGCCGGCATCGTATTTGGCGAGCTCCCATTCGTGCTGCAGAGCCGAGGCGGTGCGGATGATCGATCTGTACGCCGGGGGCAACTCGTTCCATTTGTCCAGATTGATCATGTTGGCGTTTTGGGCGCCGCCCTCCCACCAGCCGGGGTAATAGTAATATTTGGCGATCTTGACGAACCCGAGCTTCTCGTCGTCGTAGGGACCGACCCATTCGGCGGCGTCGACGGTGCCCTTCTCCAGTGCCGGATAGATGTCGCCGCCCGCGAGCTGCTGCGGGACCACGCCGAGCTTGGCCATGACGCGGCCGGCGATCACGCCGCCGATGCGCATCTTTAGGCCCCTGAGATCGTCGACGGTATTGATCTCCTTGCGGAAGAAGCCGCCCATCTGCGCCCCGGTGTTGCCGGACGGCATGCCGTACACGTTGAATTTCTTGTAGAGCTCGTTCATCAGCTCCAGGCCGCCGCCGAATCGCTGCCAGGCGAGCTGCATGCGGGTATTGAGCCCGAACGGAATGGCGGTACCGAACGTGAAGGTCGGGTCCTTTCCCGCGTAGTAATACGGGGCGGTATTGCACATCTCGACGGTACCGTTCGAGGCGGCGTCGAGCGCCTGCAGGCCGGGCACGATTTCGCCCGCTGCAAAACATTGGATCTGGAACTTGTTGTCGGTCGCCTCGGCGATGGCCTTGACGAAGATTTCGGAGCCGCCGTAGAGCGTATCGAGCGACTTGGGAAAGCTCGACGTCAGCCGCCATTTGATCTCGGGCATGGATTGGGCGATTGCGGGCGCGGCGATGGCGGTCGAGGCCAGGCCGGCGCCGCCGGCCTTCAGGAAATCACGGCGTTTCATTCGTCTCCCTCCAGTTTGTTGGATCGCTGCGTTAGAGGCGGCCAGCATGGACCTTTCTCATGGCCCCAACAAGGGTGTCGGGTCCGTCGAGAAACGCCGTTGCGCCGAGCCTCACTTGTTCGACGGCGGACCGAAATCGGGCGGCGGCGGAATGTCTGGCGCCTGGATGTCGATGCGCACCTTGGAAGGATCGACCAGCGAGCCCAGGCCCTTGTAGTGCATCACCAGGGCCGGGAAGGCGATGACGAGCCCGACCATGATCACCTGGATGACGACAAAGGGGACGGCGCCCCAATAGATCTGCCCGGTGGTGACCGGCTCGGTGCGTTTGCCGGAAACGCGGTCGATGAAGGTCTCCCGGGGAGCGACCGAGCGCAGGTAGAACAGCGCGAAACCGAACGGCGGGTGCATGAACGAGGTCTGCATGTTGACCCCGAGGATCACCCCGAACCAGATCAGGTCGATGCCGAGATGCTCGGCCGCCGGACCGAGCAGCGGAATGACGATGAAGGCGATCTCGAAGAAGTCCAGGAAGAACGCGAGCACGAACACGAAGAGATTGACGAAAACCAGGAAGCCTACGGGGCCGCCCGGCAGGCTGACCAGAAAGCTCTCGACCCAGCGATGGCCGTCGACCCCGTAGAAGGTCAGCGAGAATACCCTTGCGCCGACCAGGATGAAGACCACGAAGGCGGAGAGCTTGGCGGTGGATTCCGCGGCTTGGCGCACCAAATCCCAGCTCAGCCGACGCTTGAGCGCGCCGAGCGCGAGCGCCCCCGTGGCGCCCATGGCGCCGCCTTCGGTCGGGGTCGCAACGCCGATGAAGATCGTGCCGAGCACCAGAAAGATCAGGAACAGCGGCGGCACCATCACAAACGTCACTTGCTGTCCCAGCCGGGACAGAAAGCGGAAGCCGAAGAGCTTGTCGCACAGCCAGTTCACGATCGAGACCGCGAACGCGAAGACGATGCCGATGAACATCGTCAGCACCACGTAGTCGGCGCCATGGGTGTCGGAGCCGCGCATCGCCAGAATGGCGACCGCGGTGCTGGCGGCGGTGAGGACGGCGAGGGACATGAGCCCGCGCGCGCCATTGTCCTCGCGGAATCCGACCGCGTCGGCCGGCAGCCCGGGCACGTAGTTCGGGAAGAAAATGGTGGTGATGAACACGAACACCGCGTACAGGCCCGCCAGCGCCAGGCCGGGCAGGAAGGCGCCTTCGTACATGTCGCCGACCGAGCGGCCGAGCTGGTCGGCCATGACGATCAGCACCAGGGAGGGCGGGATGATCTGCGCCAGGGTGCCGGAGGCGGCGATGACGCCCGAAGCCACTCGCCGGTCGTAGCCGTAGCGCAGCATGATCGGCAACGAGATCAGCCCCATCGAGATCACCGATGCGGCGACCACGCCGGTCGTCGCCGCCAGTAGCGCGCCGACGAAGATCACCGCATAGGCAAGCCCGCCGCGGACGGTGCCGAACAATTGGCCGATGGTGTCGAGCAGGTCCTCGGCCATGCCGGATCGCTCGAGCACCAGTCCCATGAAGGTGAAGAACGGGATCGCGAGCAGCGTATCGTTGCTCATCACGCCATAGACGCGCTCGGGCAGCGCCTGCAGGAAGTCGGGAGTGAAAAGGTTGAGCCAGATCCCGACCAGCCCGAAGATCAGGCCGTTGGCGGCGAGCGAGAAGGCGACCGGGTAGCCGAGCAGCAGGAAGAACACGAGCGCCGCGAACATGATCGGCGCCATGTTTTGGATGAACAGCGCCGTCATGGTGTCGTCCTCGGATCCGACGGCCCGCGCATCAATGCGTCTCGGCCGTGATGTCTTCGATCAGGCGCTTGGCCTCCTCGACGACGACTTCATGAGCGGTGACCGTCGCGGTGTCGGGGATGAGACCGCGCATGATGGCGACCCGCTTGACCAGCTCCGAGATCCCTTGGAGGAACAGCAACGAGAAGCCCAGGAGCACCAGTGATTTTGCCGGCCATTGCGGCAGCCCGCCGGCGTTCATCGATTGCTCGTTGATCTCGTAGGAGCGCAGGAAGAACGGCAGGCCGGTGACGATCATGAGGAGGCACAGGGGCAACAGGAACAGCGCGTGACCGACGACGTCGATGACGTTGCGCACCTTCTTGGGCAGCGCGTTGTTCACGATGTCGATGCGGATATGCTCGTTCACCAGCAGCGTCCACGGCGAGCACAGCAGGAACACCATGCTGAACAGCACCCATTGCAGCTCGAGCCAGGAGTTCGAGGAAGTGTCGAACACCTTGCGGACGGTGGCATTGGTCGCCGAGATCAGCACCATGGCCAGGAGGAGCCAGCTCACCCACTTGCCCAGGCGCTGATTGAATGCATCGATGCCGCGGCTCACCGCAAGGAGAGCCTGGAGAATTTCGTCGAAGATGCCGCCCACCCGTTTCCCCTCGCCGGCCGCAGGCTCGGCCGGGCATTCCTTGGTCGCCCCGACCGCGCGACCCCTCTCGCGCGGCTGCGAGCGAAAGCTTAATCCGAACTGCGCGTCCTCCGTCAATCGAAAGTTTCGGGTCAAACCGGGGGCAATGCCCGGCCTTCGGGTCTTCGGCGCTGCATCGTTGGGGACGAATGAACGCGCGGACCGGTTTCGCCGGCGCTGCGACCGAGGGACTTTCCCTGCGGATCCCTTGCATTTCGGCCTGCCGAGAATCTCCCGGAGCCGCTACATTGGGGCGGCGGCGACGGAACAGGGGCTAGGGAATGACCGATCCCATGGTGTCGAACGTCTATTTCGGTCTGAGCCCGCTCTGGGTCGCAACCGCGCTGTTGCTCCTCACCTACGCGGTAATCATTTCCGAGCAGATCAACCGCTCGGTCGTGACCCTCGTCGGCGCCGCCGTCATGGTCGTGCTCGGCGTGATCAACCAGGACGAGGCGATCCGCGGCATCGATTGGAACACGATCGGGCTGCTCGCCGGCATGATGATCCTGGTGTCGATCTCGCGCCGCTCGGGCATGTTCCAATACATGGCCATCTGGTCGGCCAAGGCGGCGAAAGCGCATCCGGCCGGCATCCTGTTCCTGCTGCAGGTGACGACGGCGGTGCTTTCCGCCTTCCTGGACAACGTGACCACGGTCCTGCTGATCGTTCCGGTGACGCTCGCCATCACCAAGGAGCTCGAGGTCCCGCCCTATCCGTTCCTCGTCGGCGAGGTCATCGCCTCCAACATCGGCGGCACCGCCACGCTGATCGGCGATCCCCCCAACATCATGATCGGCTCGCAAGCCGGGCTCGCGTTCGACGATTTCGTCGTTCACCTTACGCCGGTGATCGTCGTGGTCCTGATCGCGCAGACGGTCATGACTCACCTGCTGTGGGGACGCGAAATGCGAGCGACGCCCGCCGCCGAGGCTCGCGTCCTGGCGATGGTTCCGGAGGAGGCGATCACCGACTGGCTGCTGCTCAAGCAGGCGCTTGCGGTTCTCGCCGTGGTCCTGGTCGCCTTCGTGTTCGCCCGGCCGCTGCGGCTCGAGCCCGCGACCATCGCCATGCTGGGCGCGGCGGTGCTGATGCTGCTCGACAATTGGGCGCATCACACCGAGAAAGCCTCGCACAACATCCATCAGACGTTCGGCGACGTCGAATGGATCACCATTTTCTTCTTCATCGGCCTGTTCATCATCGTGCACGGGGTCGACGTCAGCGGGCTGCTGGCGCTGCTTGCCGGGAAACTCGTCGCCGCGACCGGCGGCGACCTCGCCACCACCGGCTACGTCATTCTCTGGGGCTCGGCGTTGCTGTCGGCGATCATCGACAACATTCCGTTCGTCGCCACCATGATCCCGCTGATCAAGAACATGGCGGCGAGCTATGGCGGCGCCGACAAGATCGAGCCGCTGTGGTGGTCGCTCTCGCTCGGCGCCTGTCTCGGCGGCAACGGCACGCTGATCGGCGCGTCCGCGAATCTGACGGTAGCCGGGATCGCCGAGCGCAACGGCATCCCGTTCCGGTTCCTCACGTACACGATGTATGCCTTTCCCATGATGTTGGTCAGCATCGTCATCAGCCACGTGTATCTGTGGTGGCGATATTTCTGATGCTTCGAGCGCCGCCTTCGGGGCCGGCCTTCCGGGACGGATGGCGCTCGACAGGCGCTACCCCAGCCTTCATGATGCCGGGTCGCCATGCCGGACCAGGCTCGCGCCTTCGCGGGGTGATCGCATGCGGCGGCGGGAATTTCTTGCGCTTCTCGGCGGCATCGCGATTGCCGCGCGGCCGGGCATGGGCCGAGCCCAGCATCCCGGCAGGACGCGGCGGATCGCTATCCTGTTGGGAGTTGCGGAAAGCGACCCCGAAGCGCAGAGCCGGGTCGGCGCGCTCCGGCAGGAACTGGAAAGGCTGGGCTGGGTCGACGGCCGCAATATCCGCATCGAGCAGCGATGGACCGGCGGCGATGCCGAGCGCCTGCGTGCCTATACGGCGGAGCTCGTCGCGTCCGCCCCGGACGTGATCGTCGCCAATCCGACCCCCATTGTCGCGGCGCTCAAGCAGGCGACGCGCACCATTCCGATCGTATTCGCGCTGGTTTCCGACCCGGTCTCCAGCGGTTTCGTCGAGAGCTGGGCGCAGCCGGGCAGGAACATCACCGGATTTACCAGCTTCGAGTCCTCGATGGCCGGCAAATGGCTGCAGGCGCTCAAGCAGATGGCACCGCGCGTCACGCAGGTCACGGTGGTCTTCAATCCGGAGACGGCCGCGAGCGGCGGGGAGATTTTTCTGCGCCCGCTCGAGGAAGCGGCTTCCCCGTTCGGTTTTCAGGTGAGGCCGGCGCGGGTGCGCAGCGCCGCCGAGATCGCGGGGCTGGGCGATCCGTCGGCGAGCGGCGGGACCACCGGCCTCCTGGTGGTGCCCGATATTTTCACCACGAACCATCGCGACGAGATCATTGCGCTGGCCGCGCGGCAGCGCCTGCCCGCGCTCTATCCGTTCCGGTTCTTCGTCGCGAGCGGCGGGCTGATGTCGTATGGGATCGACACGCTGGACGTTTTTCGCCGCGCGGCATCCTACGTCGATCGCATCCTCAAGGGCGCCCACGTCGGCGAGCTGCCGGTGCAGGGCCCGACCAAGTTCGAGCTGGCCATCAACCTGAAGACCGCCAAGGCGCTCGGGCTGACGGTGCCGCCGTCGCTGCTGGCGCTCGCCGACGAGGTGATCGAATGAGGCGAAGGGAGCTCATCGCGCTTGGAAGCGCGGCCATGGCGTGGCCGCTTGCCGCCCGCGCGCAGCAGCTACCCGCGCCGGTGATCGGTTTTCTGAGCAGCGGCTCGGCCGAAGCGCGTGCGGCACTCACTGCAGCGTTCCGCCGGGGATTGAGCGAAACCGGCTACATCGAAGGCCAGAACATCGCCATCGAGTTCCGTTGGGCGGAGGATCGCTACGATCGATTGCCGGCGCTCGCCGCCGATCTCGTCCGGATACCGGTCTCGGTCATGGCGGCAATGACGCTCCCGGGAGCGCTCGCGGCCAAGGCCGCGACCGCAACCATCCCGATCGTCTTCTTCAGCGGCGGCGATCCGGTAGAGGAAGGGCTGGTCCCGAGCCTCAGCCGGCCCAACGCCAATGTTACCGGGGTTAGCCTGTTCATCAACAGACTGGGCGCGAAGCGGCTGGAGCTTATGCACGAGCTCGCGCCCGGCGTCGGCGCATTCGGCTTTCTCGTGAACCCGGAGAACCAAAACGCGGCAGCACAGGTTCGAGACGCGCAGCCGCGCGAGGGCTGGGGCTGGCGATCTACGTCGTGAACGCCACCCGAGAAGCCGACTTGCCCGCAGGTTTCGCAATGCTGGCGAAACAGCGAGTCCGCGGGCTGATCGTCGGTGCCGATCCGTTTTTCCGAAGCTCGCGCAATGGGCTCATTGCGCTGGCGGCGAAGCAGCGAATTCCCGCCCTATACTACGATCGCGAGTATGCCGCCGACGGCGGCCTGATCAGCTACGGAAACCGCCTCGATGAAGCCTATCATGACGTCGGCGTCTACATCGGCAAAATTCTCAAAGGGACGAAGCCGGCCGAGCTGCCGGTCGTGCAGCCGACCAAATTCGAGCTGGTGATCAATCTTAAGACCGCGAAAGCGCTTGGCCTCGCAATTCCGGCCACGCTGCTCGCCCGCGCCGACGAGGTGATCGAATGAGACGGCGGGAGTTCATCGCGCTCCTCGGCGGCGCGCTTGCGGGCTCCACGGCGGCGGCCGCTCGCGCTCGCGCACCAGCGCAACCCGCGCCCCAGAACGGGAGCGCGCCGGCCCAACGGGCGGCGCAAGTGGTGCCGCAGCCGGTGCCGCAAGTCACGCCCCAGCTCAACGTTCCGGGTCCGCAGATGGCCCCGTCGCGGCCCGGCAATCCGGTCCAGCAG